>ENA-ORXM01001078-ORXM01001078.1-marine-metagenome-genome-assembly--contig:-NODE-1078-length-40530-cov-4.886832_pt1 | contig 40530 bp, 43 predicted proteins | sample MGYA00237867_ERZ511480 | MGnify/ENA primary metagenome ERZ511480 (study PRJEB26309, sample SAMN06266103) | marine metagenome | isolation source: Algal blade | place: United Kingdom:Sidmouth, United...
TTGGTCAGCATTTACCGTAACGACACAATTCATTTCCTGTGCTGAAATAGCGACTATAAAAAGCATACAGAAAATGGACATCAAGAAATTACGCATAGTACCTTTTCAAAATTTCATCAAAAATATCTACGGCTACCGCCGATTTATTCTTTAATTCAAACGGTTTAATTTCTGAATTCTTATCCAGAAAAGTGATTTTATTGGTGGGCTTACCAAAACCCGCACCAACATCATTCAAAGAATTCAGGACTATAGCATCTAAATTTTTCTTTTTCAGCTTTGCCTTGGCATTTTCTAGCTCGTTTTCGGTTTCAAGAGCAAATCCCACCAAGTACTGTTTCTTCTTTTTTTGACCCAAGGATAATAAAATGTCCTTCGTTTTGACCAAATCGATGGAAAAATTGTCAGTGTTCTTTTTTATCTTTTGTTCCGCAATGGATTTAGGCCGATAATCGGCAACCGCGGCCGCAGATATGACAATATCCATAATCTCATAACTTTCATGAACGGCCTCATACATGTCTTGCGCGGAAACCACATCTCGCACCTCGATGCGATTGTTGTTCACCGTGTGATGCGATGGTCCGGAAACTAATATCACCTGTGCCCCCAAGTCGGCAGCCGCTTTGGCCAGTTCATAGCCCATCAGGCCGGAAGCATGGTTTCCAATAAAACGAACAGGGTCAATGGCCTCGTAGGTAGGGCCTGCGGTAATCAAGACTTTTGTTCCGCTTAGCGGCAGTCCTTTGGAGAGATAATCTTTCAATACATCGACAATAGCTTCGGGTTCCGCCATTCGGCCTTCTCCATGCAGACCACTTGCCAATTCACCCGAAGTGGCTGGAATCATCACATTGCCATAGGACATTAGTTTTTCAAAAGATGCTTTTGATGAGGGGTGTTGGTACATGTCCAAGTCCATGGCCGGGGCGAAAAAAACCGGACATTTTGCGGAGAGATAGGTTGCCAATAATAGATTGTCACAAGTTCCGTGCGCCATTTTCGCTAGCGTATTCGCCGTGGCAGGAGCAATTAGCATGATATCGGCCCATAGCCCCAGTTCAACATGGTTGTTCCAATCAACACTTCCATCGTCCTCATTAACAAAAGAAGAAAGAACGGGATTTTTGGACAGCGTCGCCAAGGTCAAGGGGGAAACAAAAGAGCTGGCACTATCCGTCAAAATGATTTTGACGTTGGCGCCAGCTTTAATCAATAACCGAACGAGAAAGGTAGTTTTGTAAGCGGCAATCCCTCCGGTAATGCCTAAAAGGATGTTCTTACCGCTCAACATGGTTTCTATTGTTCTTTCTCCGTATTCCGGTGGTATATTTTATCGGTCAACCACTCTTCTACGGCCAAGGCATGTGGCTTTGGTAATTTTTCATAGAATTTAGATACTTCTATCTGCTCTTTATTTTCGAAAACTTCCTCTAAACTATCGCTGTAAGTGGCAAATTCTTCCAACTTTTCCAATAGTTCTTTTTTAATTTCGGAGTTAATCTGTATCGCACGTTTTGCAGTTATCGAAATCGCTTCGTAAATATTATCCGTTTTCTCGTCAAATTCGTTCTTGTTGATCGTTTTTGTGGTAACGGGCGCTTTTGAATTCTTTAGATCGTTCATATTCATACTATCGCTTAGTTTATTTTGCTGCTTTTTCTTGAGGGCCGGAACCCTGCAATTCTAGATTTACTTTTTCAAGCCACTTATTTGCCTTCTCGGCGTATTTTGTTTCTGGAAATTGTTTCATGAGTACTTCGTAATCCTCTTTGGCATCCTCTAGACGTTTTAGCTTTCGAGATTCGAAGCTGTTGAGCGCGAATTGTGATGCTGATTCAAAACGGTAATACATAGCATCTTCACGATATATAGAGCCCGGAAAGTCAGATATAAAATTATCGAACGCCGCAACGGCCGGTGTCAAGAAGCTAAAATCAAATTCTCCGAGCTTATTGAACTGTTTCGCAACTTCATAAGCCTTTTTTTCCTTTTTAGTCGTCAACTCTTTCGCCATAATATTGGCTTCAGCAAAATATTCCGAATCGGAATAGGTGTTAATAAAAGTCTGCAATTTTGCCAAGGCCTTATCAGTATCGGTTTGGTCGAGCGAATGTCTTGGGGAAAGTTCGTAGTAACTCTTTGCCCCTTGAAACGAAGCTTCGGGTACTTTCTCACTTTTCGGATATGACTTCACAAAGCGTTCGAATTGATAACCCGCCATATTATAGTCCTTTCGCTTAAAATAGGTGTCCGCCAGAAAAAACATCACGCGTTCTCCTTGGGGCTTACCTACATATTTTGGGGCAATCTGCTCGAAAAGACGGTTGGCGCGCTTCATATCGCCTTCCTCGTAAAACTTCTGCGCCAAATCATATTTGGGCTTAACCTCCTCGTTCTTAAGTACTTTTTGATACTCGCTACAGGATTGTAGCACAATAACCGATAAAATTAGGGTAAATAGCCTTTTTCTAAAAAACATTTTGCAAAATTACGGATTCCCAACGGATTAAAAAAACAAAAACAACTTACTAAGTTAAAGGCATTTAAACCGAAGGACAATGATTTTGGGGAAGATTTAACAAGGCCATCCAAATTTTAAAGAATGATAAGCTGTCTACAATTGGGCGATTTCGGTTTTCTAGTTTTTGCTTGTCGAGCCTGTTCCCTACTATATTGACAATAAAACCACCTAAACACTTACTTTGACAAAAGGTTTGACAAAATTTGTAATTCTCTGTTTCAAGTTTGCAGATGCTTCCACCAATGGAAGGCGCACTACCGCGTTCGAAAGACCCAAGCTTTCAAAAACCGCTTTGATTCCGGCGGGATTTCCCTCCTGAAAAATCAATTCCATGCCTTCTTGCATGAGATAATGCAAACGATACGCTTCATTGGCGTCATTGCGTAATGCCGCGCGAATCATTTGAGAAAACTTGACAGGCAGACCTTGGCCCAAAACCGATATGACGCCTGCGCCACCGGCCAAAACCGTGGGTAGGGCACTAATATCGTCTCCAGAAATTACCATAAAGTCATCGTCTTTTTGTTGTAAAATGGTCTGTATCTGTACCATATCTCCGGAAGCTTCTTTGATACCAATGATGTTTTCGAAATCATTAGCCAGCCGAAGACTCGTCTCGGGAAGCATATTGCTGCCTGTTCTTCCTGGAACATTGTACAGAATTATAGGCTTGTTGGTCACTTCGGAGATGGCCTTGAAATGTTGGTAAATACCTTCCTGCGTAGGCTTGTTGTAATAAGGGGAAACTGAAAGAATTGCTGCAAAATGTTCAGATTCGAAGGACTTTACTTCGTCAACGATTCTGTAGGTGCTATTTCCTCCTATGCCCAATACCAAAGGAAGTCGGCCCGCATTAGCATTGACCACTGAGTCCATAACGGCCATCTTCTCGGCTTTGTTCAGGGTAACCGATTCACCAGTCGTGCCCAGCACAACAAGATAATCGACCCCACCGTCGATGCAATAGTTGACAATGCGCTCCAACGCGGCGGTGTCTATAGACAAATCGCTTTTAAACGGTGTGACCAAGGCCACGCCCGTACCTCTTAATTCTTCCATTATTCTATTTCGTTTAGCACACCAAGATACTTTTTCAACTCTGTTTTAAAAGTTTTAAAATCGCTCAAGGGCGAATCTAAAATCAAATCGTTATAGACCCGGTCCACATCTTTAAAACCGACCCTAAAACGGGCCTTGGTCTTAATACTCATTAATCGAATCAATAAATTCTCTTCGGTATAATAATTGACTAGAAGATCATATTCACGGCTTAAAAATTCCAAGGCGTAACTGTTCTCGATATTTCCGTTCCAACCCAAATCCTTATCCGAAAAAACGGGTGTGGCATAAGGTGAATTTTTATCGTAAAAACTTTTGTATCCGATAATTTTTACGGCATTTGGCCGCAGCTTATAATCCTCGACAAATTCATAAAAAAGGTTTGCATTGTCAAACTTATCAAGATCTACGATACAACCTACGGAAGTTATGCCTTTGGTCCGGTTTATAGACCGCGGTTCTTTCGCTAGTTCTTGTTTTAAAAATTTAACGCCAGAATTGTATTTGAACTTATCTTTTATTCCTTTAAACATGTACTTTTACATTTTGGATAACAACGGCCTTATAAAGGCGAGTGTGTACTACAAATGTAAAGAATCTACCTGCAAATCGCTGTGCTAAGATAGAACGATTTATGGTTTTAAAAATAAAACATTTTGTTACAATTACAACAATTGGATGTCTTTTATCATCGTCCTGCACTGAAAAGACTTCGCAACTATCAAGTATAGATGCCAAGCGGATCGTACTTGACACGGCATTTTCCGAATTTGACTCCATAGATGCATTCATTGCCCCATATCGAATTAGGGTCAATGAAATTCTAGATAGCACCTTGGCCTACGCCCCCTACATTATTTCTAAAACGGATGGGCCATACAACACGACCGCAGGGAATTTATTGGCCGATATCGTATTATCTGAGGCGAGCCCTATTTTTAAGTCACGTACGGGAAAGGAAGTTGATTTTGTACTGCTTAACCATGGGGGAATTCGTTCGATCATCTCCAAAGGAAATATTAGCGCAAGAACGGCCTATGAGGTCATGCCCTTCGAAAACTCGATAGTCGTTGCCGAACTCGATGGAAAATCCGTAATTGAGATGGTTTCTTTTTTAAAAGATTCTGGTCGGGCGCACCCCATCGCAGGACTTGAAATAGCCCTTAATAAAGATAATACTGTAGCATCGATTCGAATACAAGGAAAACCGCTGAACGAAAAAGACACCTATTTCGTGGCCACTTCGAATTATTTAATTACCGGTGGGGATCGCATGGGTTTTTTTAAGGATGCTGTGAATATTTTTGATACCGATTACTTGATCCGCAATGCCATGATCGACTACTTTAAGAAAGTCGATACTATTGCACCAGTAGTTGATAGGAGGTTTATAAAAATCGAATAAGCACAGTTTTCGGATGGAAAGAAGAAATTTTATAAAAAAAACCGGAGCTTCGACCGCGCTTTTAAGTCTAGGCGGACTTTCCATGAATTCTTGTTTTCAAAAAACCAGAAAACACATTACCATACTGCATACCAATGATGTGCATAGCCATGTCGACCCTTTCCCCTCAACCCATTCGAATTATGCAAATCTGGGTGGCGTCGCTAGAAGGGCCGCTTTAGTTGAGAATATCAGAAAGGAGAATCCGAATACACTTTTGTTCGATGCAGGCGATATTTTTCAAGGCACACCATACTTCAATTTTTACGGAGGCGAACTGGAATTCAAACTCATGAGTATGCTCAAGTATGATGCCGCTACTATTGGAAACCACGATTTTGACAATGGTATCGAAGGGCTTCTGGCCCAACTACCGCATGCTGATTTCGAATTGCTTTCGGCAAACTATGATTTTCACAATACCGATTTGTACGGCCATGTAAAACCCTACAAGATTTACACTGTAGATGGTGTAAAAATTGGAGTTTACGGCCTGGGAATCCAACTCGAAGGCCTGGTCACCAAAAACTTATATAAGGAGACCCGATATCTTGACCCTTACGAAATCGCTCAAGATACCGAAAGAAAGCTTGAGGAAGAGCACTGTGACCTCATCGTATGCTTATCGCATATCGGTTATGGCTATGAAGATAAACAAAGACCAAGTGATCTGGAACTGGCCACAAAACTTAGCCATACAGATTTGATCATCGGGGGCCATACCCACACTTTTTTGGAAAAACCTACGATAGTATCTAACAGCAACGGAAGAAATATACTCGTCAATCAAGTAGGTTGCTTTGGTATCAATTTAGGGCGTATTGATTTTTATTTCGATACATCTGGAGGGGGAAGTGCAAATGGGGTCTCCATTTCCGTTTAAAGCAGTACTATGTTCACACTTAAAAGAATTTCTTCGCAACATCAGGATTTTATCCGTCTAGTATCAGCGCTTGACAAAGATTTGAGCGAACGAGATGGCAATGACCACGCATTCTATAACCAGTTCAATAGTATTTCGGAAATTAAATATGCCCTTGTAGCCTACCTCGATACAAAACCGGTAGGTTGCGGTGCCATCAAAGAATTTGATTCGATTTCTATGGAAGTCAAACGAATGTACGTATTGCCCGAAGCCCGTGGACAGGGGCTTGCTACGCTGATATTAAAAGGACTGGAAGCATGGGCCAAAGAACTCGGTTATGAAAACTGCGTTCTAGAAACCGGCAAAAGACAACCGGAAGCCATTTCCCTATATACTAAAAACTGTTACGAAACCATTTCAAATTACGGACAGTACGTAGGAATCGAGAATAGCGTTTGTTTTCGGAAAATTTTGCCCTAAGTATTGATTTGAACTTTTAGCAATCATACTTTCAATATAGTTTCGGTAATTTCCCGATGCTCCTCTTCCAATGAAATTCTGGGATACGTTTTGCCGGCCCTACGGTACCAATAACCGGCATTGAACTCATCGCCTTCTTGGCGGTGCAGGTAGGCATGGATCCAACTTCCCAAATTTGAATGCATATCTTGGGCAATATCATGTGAAGCCTCCCACTTACCTTTAGCAGCATACCATAAAGACTTAAGAGCTTCAGGCCAATCGTTTATCGGTGAGGCATCATTTAGTGTTGTCCTAAAATCCCCATAATTATTTGGTATCGCCATGCAGATAGATATGTTTTATGGTATAAAAATATCTTTTTTTTGGGAATATATTTTTCTTCTAAACTTATGTTCGATTTTTCATTTTACAGCTTCCTTGACACCTTTCCGAAGAAAATGGGATAAATCTACCCATTTGTAATGTGCTATTTATTTTTTGTTTAACGCCACCCTCGCTATTCCAATTTTCAGTACATTCATATTCTAACTATAAAATAATTAATTATGAGAGGTCTTCTTTGGCTTGTTGCCGTTATCTGTATTATCGTTTGGCTTTTAGGAATGTTGGGCGTAGTTCCAGGACTCGGCACCAATAGCCTCGTACACATCCTTATCGTTATCGCTGTCGTTGTGATTCTTTACAACATTATTTCTGGGCGTAAACCGCTTTAGAAAAGAATTCTAAAACTGAACTCCCCATGAGTTCATGATAAATACTAAAAGTTGGGGTTTTTAATCCTAACTTTTTTATTTTCGACTATCCTCAAAAGATCTTTCACGCATTAATTACTCCCATAAATTCATTTTCAGAGATAATAGGCACCCCCAACGATTCGGCCTTTGTACGCTTGCTTGGCCCCATTTTATCACCGGCCACCAAATAGGCGGTTTTTGATGATATGCTCGAACCGACCTTGCCCCCGTTGTCCTCAATTATTTTTTTCAATTCGTTACGGCTTACGGTTTCAAAAACACCAGAAACGACTATAGTCATACCCTTAAGTTTGTCCGTACGGTTTTCTAATTGTTCTTCGGATAGGGAAAACTGTACCCCATAACTTTTCAATCTTCCAATAATTTCAAGATTCTTATCGTTCCTAAAAAACTCTACCGCCGATTGTGCAATTCGTTCACCAATTTCGTTAACGGTAGTCAACTCCTCTTCCGAAGCGGACATCAAGGCATCGATATTTTTATAGGCCCTGGCCAGTTTTTTTGCTACCGTTTCACCAACAAAACGGATTCCCAAGGCAAAAAGCACCCGCTCAAAAGGAATGTTTACGGATGCCGCGACACCATTCACCAAGTTTTCAGCCGATTTCTCCGCCATTCGTTCCAAAGGTAGAATCTGTTCTTTTGTCAAAGTGTAAAGATCAGCGTAGTTGGCAATCAGACCTTCCTGAAACAACAATTCTACGGTCTCACTGCCCATTCCCTCGATATCCATAGCTTTTCGGGATATATAGTGCTGAATACGCCCTGTAATCTGTGGCGGGCAACCGTAATAATTGGTACAATAATGTTTCGCATCACCTTCCGTTCGCACCAAGGGCGTGTGACATTCGGGACAGTGGTCAATATATTCCGTAGGGCTTGAATGTTGCGGACGCTTAGTAAAGTCTACACCAATAATCTTGGGGATGATTTCCCCACCTTTTTCGACAAAAACCGTATCGCCCTGACGGATATCGAACTTTGCGATTTGGTCGGCGTTGTGTAATGAAGCCCTCTTTACCGTTGTACCTGCCAATAGCACAGGTTCGAGGTTCGCCACCGGCGTTATGGATCCGGTGCGACCGACTTGATAGGTTATTTCGTTCAAAACTGTTGAAACCTGTTCAGCTTTGAACTTATAGGCCATTGCCCAACGCGGGGCTTTTGCCGTGTAGCCCAATTCATCTTGATGACGTAAATTATTAACTTTTATAACTACACCATCGGTTTCATAGGGCAATTCATGTCGACGTACATCCCATGCTTCGACAAAGGCCAAAACTTCATCTGTAGATTTGCATAATTTGGCAATAGATGGCACTTTGAAACCCCATCCCCTAGCTTTCTCCAACATTTCCCATTGGGATTCAATCGCGATATTCTCGCCAACTATTTGGTACAAGAGGCATTCTAGCGGACGTTGCGCTACCACGGCACTGTCTTGTAATTTTAAACTTCCCGAAGCCGTATTTCGCGGATTCATATAGGGTTCTTCTCCATTTTCGACACGTTGGGCGTTCATTTTCGCGAATCCTTCTAACGGTAATACGATTTCTCCGCGGATGTCAAATTTTGGGGGATAATCGCCTTTCAACTGCAAGGGCACCGATTTGATGGTCTTTATGTTGGTTGTGACATCATCACCCTGAAAACCATCACCGCGCGTAACCGCGCGAACTAGTTTTCCATCTTCATAAGTCAAATTTATCGAGGCCCCATCATATTTTAACTCGCAGGTAAATTCAACCTCGGCATCTCCCAAAATACGTTGAATCCGTTTTTCCCAATCCTCCAGATCTTCCTTGGAGTACGAATTATCCAATGAATACATGCGCTCGTTGTGCACGACCGTTTTAAAATTTTTCGTGATTCCACCACCGACCCGTAATGTCGGGGAGCTTGCATCATAGAGCTCCGGGTGCTCTTTCTCCAAGGCCTGCAGTTTTTTTAACTTCACATCGAATTCATAATCCGATATCATGGGCCTGTCGAGCACGTAGTAGTTATGGTTATGTTCTCGGAGTTCTTCCCGTAAAGATATTATTCGTTCTTCTGCGGTCATTTTTTCAGTTTGGATTCTTTCAAGGATGTATTCATATGGTATTAGTAGGAACTACTTCTACATTTTCAGTAACTGCCATATTCCCGTTAAGTAAATTTTAATTCTTTAAATCAGTACACTTCACCAAACGATCGTTACCAAACATATCCTTTCGCAGTTCAATTTCTGAAAAATTATACTGTTCTAAAAGTGCTTGGGTTTCTTTTGCAAGGTATTGATTGATTTCTAAAAAAAGGATGCCATTTATTTTAAGGTTCTTCTTAGCAAAGCGTGCAATGGCCTCATAAAAAACAAGCGGGTTTTCATCCGAAACAAACAATGCGGAATCGGGTTCGTGTTCCAATACATTTTTTTGCATCTCCTTTTTTTCCATGTCCCGAACGTACGGCGGGTTTGAGACGATACTATCGAATTTTCGATTTAATTTGGGCCGAGTTAAAATATCGTTTTGTAAAAATATAGTATCCACCTCGTTTTTTTTCGCATTTCTTCTAGCGATTTCCAGGGCCGGTTCAGAAACATCCAAGCCATAAACTTGGGCCTTCGGTAAGTTTTTTGCCAAAGAAATCGCGATACAGCCACTTCCGGTGCCGATATCAAGAATAGTTGGGTTTTTATCAGGTGAGGCTTGAGATGTTTCTAAAATCCATCGCACCAATTCTTCGGTTTCGGGCCTTGGAATCAAAACGTTTTCATCGACCAAAAAATCCATATCCATAAAATGCGTCTTTCCGATAATATATTGAACGGGTCGTTGCAGCCGTAATTCTGACAGCGCTTTGAAAAGCGGTTGTTCTTCTTCTTTTGAAATCGAAATATTCGGCTGAAGGGCCAATACAAAACGCTCAAGACCCAAATAGTGCTCAATCAGTATATAAAAAAAACTATCGACTTCCTCCTTTGAATAGATTTCACCTAGTTCTTTATGATAGATCTTTTTTATTTCCTTTAATAACATTTTTAAAGTTTACGGTTTCGGGTTTCGAGCGATTACAGCACAAACCTAAAACCCGCAAGAATAGAAACTTGAAACTATTTTTTAGGCTACTGGAAAACGCATCACTTTGAGTTGTTGGCACCTTGGTAAAGAATGAAATAGGTGGCTTTTTCCAAAAAATATTATCCTATTTTTACTTCGTGAATATACATAGAATTTACATGGAGCGATGTATTGAAATCGCAAAGAACGGCTTGGGTACCACCGCCCCGAACCCCATGGTAGGCTGTGTAATCGTTCATAACCAAAAAATTATAGGAGAGGGCTTTACGAGTTCTTATGGAGGGGCTCATGCAGAGGTAAATGCAATTTCTTCCGTCAACGAAAAAAAGCTCTTGTCCGAGGCCACATTATATGTGACCCTTGAGCCTTGTTCCCATTTTGGGAAAACTCCGCCGTGTGCTGACCTGATAATAGCCCGTAAAATACCACAAATTGTCATTGGTCTATCCGACCCGCACGAAAAAGTGGCGGGAAAAGGCATTGCAAAATTAAAAGCGGCAGGATGTGATGTAATTACGGCGGTACTAGAAAAAGAATGTCGCGAACACCATAAGCGCTTTCTCACCCTTCACGAGAAAAAAAGACCCTATATTATACTCAAATGGGCGGAAACCGAAGATGGTTTTATTGCTCCTGAAAAAGAACACCGCAAAAAAAGTCCAGAGCCGTTTTGGATAACCAATCAATACTCCCGACAACTGGTACACCAATGGCGCAGCGAAGAACAGGCGATTTTAATCGGTACAAAAACGGCTATGGAAGATAATCCCAAACTAGATGTACGCAATTGGGCCGGTAATCCCCCACTACGTGTTGTTTTGGATAGAGAGCTGAAAATTGATACCGACTTCCACATTTTTGATAGAAGTATTCCGACCCTTGTAATTACCGAAAAAACCGATCGTGAAAAACAAAAGGAGGGAATCAAATACGCAGTCGTGGATTTCTCCAAAAATATGGCCTTTGAAATTTGTAAAATTCTCCATGAAAAGAATATAACAAGCCTACTCGTTGAAGGCGGAGCACAAACCCTACAAACATTTATCGATGCCAATTTATGGGACGAAGCCCGTGTTTTTAAAGGAAAAACATCGTTTAATAAAGGAATTAAAGCACCCGCAATAACTGGAATACTGGTCGACCATAAAACAATAGCGTCAGATTCCCTAAAAATATATAGTAATGATTAAAAATATCATTTTTGACTTCGGTGATGTCTTCATCAATTTGGATAAACAAATCATATTTAGAGAAATGCAAAAATTCGGCGGTAGTCTGGAACTGACACCAGAAATGATTTCCCTGAACGAAAGCTACGAAATAGGTGTAATTTCCTCCGAAGAATTTATCGAAAAACTTAAATCAGTTTACCCAAAAGCAAGTGCTGGCGAAATCATGGATATCTGGAACGGAATGCTCTTGGATTTTCCAGAAAAACGCCTTGAATTTATTGAGAGTCTGGCAAAAGAGGGCCAATATCGTTTGTTTCTGTTGAGCAATACCAATGCACTTCACATTCCGCATGTTGAAGAAAAAATGGGTTCCGATAGGTTTTATCGCTTTAAAAATTCTTTTGAGCAATTCTACCTATCCCATGAAATACAGCTGCGAAAGCCCAATGCCGAAATTTATCGCTTCGTGCTTGACGAAAACGGGCTAGAACCCAACGAAACTTTTTTTATCGATGACACAAAAGAAAATACAGATGCGGCCGAAAAATTGGGAATTCGTTGCTGGAACCTGAAAGTCGGACAAGAGGATATTGTCGACTTAAAATCAAAACTTTAGCATGGTATTTCTCGCCATGAGCATTCTTGCCTCAAGTTTGATCTTTGTCATTTTCAAACTATTCGGCAAGTTCAAGGTCAATACCCTTTACGCCATTATCACGAATTATATGGTAGCCTGTTCGGTCGGACTTTTATTTTATGCAGGAGAGATTTCGGTTGCCGATGTTCCAAAAAAACCTTGGTTTTGGGGTACCTTGGCCCTTGGAATGTTATTCATTCTGGTCTTTAACCTGATGGCCGCTACGGCACAAAGAGTTGGGGTTTCGGTCGCTTCGGTAGCCACCAAGATGTCATTGGCGATTCCCGTTTTGTTCGGTGTTTTCATGTACAATGAGGTTCTAGGTCCTTTAAAAATAGTAGGAATTTTACTCGCCCTGGCCGCTGTTTATTTCGCATCTATCAAAGAAAAATCGATGGCTATCGAAAAAGTATCACTACTATTGCCCTTATTGGTTTTTCTAGGCTCGGGTATTATTGACACGAGCTTGAAATATATTCAGGAGGTCCATATCAAGGAGGAAGAATATCCCATTTTTTCAGCATCTGTTTTCGGCTCCGCGGGGATGGTAGGGATTCTATTTATCTTGGTTCGGTCATTCAAAAGTCCCTTTAAATTTAACTTTCGCGATATTCTAGGAGGAATCGCCTTAGGGGTGCCAAATTACTTTTCCATTTATTTTCTTTTGAAGGCATTGGAAAATGATAGTCTGAACAGTGCATCAGTATTCACGATCAATAACGTGGCAATTGTTATGTTCTCAACGCTTTTGGGCATCCTATTATTCAAGGAACAGGTAAGCACAAAGAATTGGGGCGGTATCGCCTTGGCCGTAATCAGTATAATTTTGGTCGCTTTTTTCTGATGGGAGAAGTTACGGATGCATACAAAACGATAGCCAAAGCTTCCGCAGAAGTTCTTTTTAAAGAAAAAAAGAGCAAATTTTATGGTTATGCATTTCCCATTGCTTCCGAAAGAGACGTTAAGCCTTTAATAGAAAAAATCAAAGCAAAGCATCCAAACGCCAATCACGTGTGTTATGCATGGCAATTGGGTATTGAAAATCTGCTATATCGGGCCAACGACGACGGTGAGCCCAACAATTCGGCGGGTATGCCCATATACGGGCAAATTCAATCTTTTGAATTAACCAATATCCTTGTTGCCGTTGCATGTATTTTTGGAGGTACAAAACTTGGTGTTGGCGGATTGATAAGCGCCTATCGAACGACTGCGCAATCAACTTTGAATTCTTGTAAAATCATAGAGAAAAAACTTCAGCGCTATTTTACGCTAAAGTTTCAATACTCAGAAATGGATATTGTTATGCGTACCATCAAAGAAAGGCAAATGAAAATAGTATCTCAAAAACTGGAAATGGAATGCCAAGTCATTATTTCCGTCAGGGAGAAAGAAGCACAGATGACAATAGAAATTTTCAAGGGGATACCAAGCTTAAAGATTCGGTAGAGATACAATATAATCTATAGAAGCAGTAATATCACATTTTTATTTTTTTTAAAACGGCCTCCGGGCATTTTACGGGTCGTTTGGTTGCAACGTCCAAAAATGCCAAAACAGTGTTTGCCAAAGCCAAAATTTCTCCATTTTCGTTGTAGATCGTATAGTCAAATTCTATCTTGACCAAGGGCAGTTTTTTTAGCTTGGTTTCTACTGTAATTAGGTCGTCGTAAAACGCTGATTTTTTGAAATCTAGCCGTAAGGAAACGACAGGTAGTATAATACCGTTTTTTTCCATTTCTTTGTAAGAAATTCCGAATTTTCGCAACCACTCGACCCTTCCCATCTCCAAGTATTGCGCATAATTGCCGTGATAGACGACTCCCATCTGGTCCGTTTCACCATAACGAACCCGAAAAGAAATTTTGTTAAAATTCATGGATTATCGGGTAAAAAGAATATATTTAAGTGATTTCGATTTCAGGTCTTCGAACATGCAAAAAAAAAAGGGTAAATTCAATAGCCCAACGGTTTTTTTTTTAGCTTTTTTGTTCACATATTTGCCTCACCAAAAAAGTACGTATTTCCTTATGTATTTTTGACCAACTTACGAAGTCACTAACCAACAAAATAGAGAAACTTTAAAATGGGTGTTACTGCTAATTCCGTATGGAAAAATTGTTTGGGCTTCATCAAAGACAACATACAACCGCAGGCATTCAAGACATGGTTTGAACCCATCAAGCCGATTAAACTTTCCGATAATGCACTAAGCATTCAGGTACCTAGTAAGTTTTTCTACGAATGGCTTGAGGAACATTACGTAAAACTGCTCAAAGTCGCTCTAACGAAAGAATTGGGTGAAACGGCCAAGTTGGTCTACATCATACGTATGGAAAACACTTACGGCAACAAAGAACCCTTCACGGAAAAAATACCAAGCTCCAACCGAGGTAATATGATGCCGCAGGAAATGGATGTACCCGTCAAATCGAAAAACCCCCAACTAAAAAATCCGTTTGTAATTCCCGGTATTCGAAATATTAAGATAGAGTCGCAGCTCAATCCCAACTACAATTTTGATAATTTTTTGGAGGGTGATTCGAATCGTTTGGCAAGGTCTGCCGGTATGGCCGTGGCCAACAAACCTGGGGGCACATCTTTCAATCCTTTATTGGTTTTCGGGGGTGTCGGTTTGGGCAAGACCCATTTGGCACATGCTATCGGAGTTGAAATCAAGGATAAATATCCCGAGCGCACCGTACTCTATATCTCGGCTGAAAAATTTACCCAGCAATACATCGAGTCGGTAAAGAAAAATACACGTAACGATTTTATACATTTTTATCAATTGATCGATGTTTTGATTATTGACGATGTACAGTTCTTATCCGGCAAATCGGGTACGCAAGATGTCTTTTTCCATATTTTCAATCACCTGCACCAAAACGGAAAGCAAGTTATTTTGACTTCCGATAAGGCTCCGGTTGACATGCAGGATATCGAACAGCGTCTACTCTCTCGTTTCAAATGGGGACTATCCGCTGAATTGCAAAATCCGGATTATGAAACGCGGGTTTCCATATTAAAAAATAAATTATACCGAGACGGTGTTGAAATGCCCGACGATATAGTTGATTACGTAGCCAAGCATATCAAAACCAATATCCGTGAGTTAGAAGGTGCTATCATTTCGTTGATTGCCCAATCGTCTTTCAACAAAAAAGAAGTCACTTTGGAACTTGCCCAGCTGGTCGTTGAAAAATTTGTGAAAAACACAAAACGCGAAGTTTCCATCGACTATATTCAAAAAGTGGTTTCCGATTATTTCGAAATGGATGTTGCCACCCTGCAATCAAAGACCCGCAAACGGCACATTGTCCAAGCGCGGCAATTGGCCATGTTCTTTGCTAAAAAGTTTACAAAGGCATCGTTGGCCAGCATTGGGTCACAAATCGGTAAAAGAGACCATGCTACGGTATTACATGCCTGCAAAACAGTAGATAACTTGGCGGAAACCGATAAACAGTTCCGAAAATATATCGAAGACCTTACCAAGAAATTTTCTTGATTTCGCCATGAAAACCAAAGTGTTAATGGTCTGCCTGGGGAATATCTGTAGGTCACCATTGGCCGAAGGTATACTTCAAGGCAAAGTCGACCCCAAAACCGTTTATGTAGATTCTGCTGGTACAGGCAAGTATCATATCGGGAACCCACCAGACCCACGTTCGATTGCAGTTGCCCGAAAATATGGGTTGAACATCGAAAATCAACGCTGCCGTCAGTTCCAGAAGACAGATTTTGAGAATTTTGATGTAATTTTTGCGATGGATACCAACAATTATAATAACATTGTTGGCTTGGCAACCTCGCAAACTGAAATTTCGAAAGTGAAACTCCTGCTTGAAGAAGTTAATCTTCCTCAAAAGGAAGTACCCGACCCCTATTGGGACGACGACGGATTTGAAAAAGTCTACCAAATGATCGATACGGCCTGCGAAGTTATTGCCACAAAACTTTGAGCAAACCAAACCGTAGATATGGCAAAGAAGCAGAACTGGGCGGGAAAACTTTACCTTATTCCCGTTACATTAGGCGATAACGAGCCTCTAGAAGTATTACCTATTTCGATAAAGCAAGCTGTAGAGCGTATCGATTATTATATCGTTGAAAACGAAAAATCTGCAAGACGATTTATAAAGAAAATTAGTCCTAGAAAATCCCAACCGAACCTACAAATTTCAGTATTGAATAAGTTTACTGAAATAGAGGAAATACCTGGTTTGTTGAAGCCCTGTTTAGAAGGTTATGATATTGGAGTGCTTTCCGAAGCCGGATGCCCCGGTATTGCAGACCCCGGAGCTCAGGTAGTCCAAATGGCCCATAGTAAAAGCATTCAAGTAGTACCTCTTGTAGGGCCCTCTTCAATTATTTTGGCAATGATGGCCAGTGGCATGAACGGACAAAGTTTTGCCTTTAACGGTTACCTACCTATTGATGCCTCTGAACGAAAAAATGCTATAAAACGACTGGAGAAACTTTCTCGCGACCTAAAACAATCGCAACTTTTTATCGAGACCCCTTATCGTAATGATAAATTGTTTACCGAACTTCTCAAAACGCTTTCCAAAGGAACTAGCCTCTGTGTAGCCTCTGACATTACGTTACCAACGGAGTTTATTGCTACAAAAACAGCCGGGGAATGGAAAAATACAAAGTTGAAACTTCACAAAAGGCCTACCATTTTTATTTTACAAGGATAAAGTTCTAACAGAACTACATAAAATTAGTCTTGAGTTTTCTTCCTAGAGCTAGGGCCAAAACTACAAAAGATAAAAGGCCGTCGAAGATAGGGAACAACCAACGATGCTCAAATGTACTGAAGGCTTCAACTTACGGTAGATTTACTTCTGAAAACAAAAAATAAACCCCAACAAAACTGTCGGGGCCTATCCATTTTCATATGTATAAAAAATCGTAAAAGAGGGTACTTCTAAACTTTGGGGTTCCGTTTCGGAGAAACATGCGAAACGTCATAGCCCGAAAACTTCTTCATATATTTTGCAATATTGGTGCCATAACTATCGGCGACATCTAAAGAGCCCCAAGAACGTAGATATCTTTTTACGTTACCTGCCCCCGCCAAATGCGCAGCTGCCAACATACCCGATTCGGTAATTATAACACCGCCAATCTGTTTGCCCACGAAACGCTGGATATCTTTTCTCAAAATCCACTTGTTACGAGCTATGTTCGTATGAAATGCCCTTTCTTGTAAAACGGGGTCGTTCAAGAACCGGGTTGCATTATAAACACCCATGAGTTGTAAGGTACCGATACCGAATTGGTACTTTCCCAGATACCCCAAGGTATTGGTCGTAAAATAATTGCCTTGCGACTCTTTAAAAGCCAAGGCTTCTTTAAAACCGATGTAAGAGCTTCCCAAGAAAGGAGGTGCCATTAACATCATTTCTTTTGGCGCGGTCTTGTTTTTGGGGAACAAAACCTCAGTAGGTTCAGTTACTTTAAGGGTTTTTGGCACTTCTACCGCTGTAGGTTTAAATGAAAAACTCAATAAAATAAAGGTAATGACGAGGGGGCTTGAAAAACTTAGCCACTTTCTCATACATTCATATTTCCTAAGACTTACGAAAAAAAGCACTGCTTAGATTTGAACAGACAAAGATAAGTGCGATTTAACAGGTCTTTGAAAAGGCTTTGTTAAAAATACCTGGTATTAGTTAAGAAGTCTTAAAGTTTGGATGAATTGCCTAACGGCTAATATTTTGGGCATTTATCCATCGGATGTATTGCGCTTTATTTCGGTTATGTTGGGCTGCGGTTGCTGCAAATTTGTGGTAACCAAAATCCTCGACATTTGCTACCATATACAGATAATTGTGCTTTTCTGGGCTCAAAACGGCATCGATGGCCGAGATATCAGGCATTGTAATCGGGCCCGGTGGCACACCTGCGTACTTGTAAGTATTGTATGGGGAATCTAATTCCAAATCTTTGTAAAGCACCCTTTTAATGACCATATCAAAATTATTCGCCTCTTTTTTCATGGCATAGATGACTGTTGGGTCGGCCTGTAACAACATTCCCCTTTTGAGCCTGTTCAGGTAGAGACCTGCAACCCTTGGTCTTTCGTCGATTTTTGCAGTTTCTTTGTGCACGATGGACGCTAAAGCGATTACTTCATTCGGCTCAAGGTTTTGTGATTTCGCTTTTTCCAATCGGGATTCGTTCCAAAAGACCTTATATTCTTTTAACATGCGGTCACGAAAAGTTTCGGCAGACGTATTCCAAAAGAACTCATAGCTATTGGGAAGATACATTGCCAATTTAGAATCACCGTCAAATCCATTGGCTTTCAAAAATTCGTCATCCCGAAAGACCTCAAGCAACGTGGTACTATCGGGTTCTATCTGCACAGAAATTCTTCCGGCCAAATCGGGTAAGGTTTCTTGATTATTGAAAGCAACCTTTACGGGAATATTATTACTTCGCAATGAGTTTATGATTTCATTGTTGTTCATTCCCTTCTTTATCGCATATTTACCGCCCTTGATATTTGAGGAATATCCTTTACGCTGAGCAACTTTTTCAAAAGAATCCGTATCGGTTAAAAGCGGATTCACCAATTCACTTACCACTCCAAAATCCGCATCGGAAGGTATGTAGATATAGGCCTCATCATTGCTAAAAGCCGTATTCGGAGCGAAAATGGCATTGTACACAGTGTAGGCAAATATGCCCCCGACGACTAGACCGGCCAAGAGAATGAACAATAAGATACGTTTGATATACATTTTTGGGTTTTTGTGTTTGCTGTTTTTTATTACAATGCCTAATTCAACGGCTCAGCTTTTGAAACAGAATTTCGTTTTTATAGTTTCCTCCGGAGAAAATCCAATCTTTTTTGACACCTACTTCTTCGAAACCGAGTTTTGTAAAGAGGTGAATGCTGCCTTTATTATCTTCGGTAACATTGGCATAGATTTGTCTTAATTCCAAAACGGAAAAAGCGTAGTTGCACAATAACGTAATCGCTTCAGCCCCTACTCCCTTGTTCCGATATTCTTCGTCCATTATAATAATTCCAATGCCCGCCCTATGGTTTTTAGGGTCGAAGTCAAATAGGTCGATGAGGCCTATTGCTTCTTCATCTTTAGTACATATACAGAGCCTGAGCTGTTTAACATCGTAGATATCGCGATGCGCATTATCTAAATATTGCTTTAGAACATGTTTCGAGTAAGGTGCCGTAGTTCCACTGATTTCCCAGACCTCGGGGTTATTTTCCAATTTATAAAGAAACTCAAGGTCTTCATGCTCCAATGCCCTAAGCCGAATATGCGCTCCGCGTAAACTTAACATTCAATTTGCCCTTTAAACACCTGTTGTGCAGGCCCTATTAGGAAAATATCCCTGTAAATACCATCTTCCTCTCTGAAGTGTACTTTTAATTCGCCGCCCTCGGTCTGTATCGTGACCTTTTCGGAATTCACCTTTTTGGCATTATGCATAGCAAGCGCTACCGCAGTTACTCCTGTTCCACAGGACAAGGTTTCGTCTTCCACACCCCTTTCATAGGTTCTCACAACAAACACATCATCCTTATCAGTAGCTTCGACAAAATTGATATTGCTCCCTGATTCTCCATAGAGCCCGTACCGTAATTTTCGACCTTCTTTGACGACCTTAAAATCCTGTATATTATGTATAAGTTGTACGTGGTGCGGCGAACCGGTATCTAAAAATACGTAATCGGGTTTCTCCCTGATTTCCGAAACATCTTGCATCTGTAGGCTGACGATATCATTTTTTATAGAGGCCATATGTTCGCCATCGGAAGCATTGAAAGTCGTCTTATCATTTATGATATTTAGGTAGCGTGCAAAGGCCACGGTACACCTTCCCCCATTACCACAAAGGCTGCCTTCATTACCATCTGCATTATAATAGATCATTTCAAAATCTGACAATTCGTCATTTTCCAAAAGGATAAGTCCATCTGCTCCTATGCCAAACTTTCGGTCACACAACGAAGCCACCAGTTTGGTATTGTTTTTGGGAAATTGCAAAGAACGATTGTCGATGAGTATAAAATCGTTTCCCGTACCTTGGTATTTGTAAAATGTGATAGACATATTTGAAATTGAAGCCACAAAGATAGGATTTTATCCCCATCCGGTTAGAGGGCAAAAGATGACAAATTATGGTTTGGAGAAAATCGGGATTTAAGATTTTTTTAGCAGTTAAAATGTAGTTAAAGAAAATCAACCCATATACGAAATCGACTAATTTTAACATTTAGATGATAAAAAAGGTAATCACATGAAGAGAATTGCAAGTACATTTTTTATTGCCCTATGCGCAGGAGCAATCACTTTAGGAGCATACAAGGTGTTTTTTGAGAAAACGAATTATATTGTATCGGAAGCCGAAAGCCCATCGGTTTTCAATACTAGTTTCACCCCTACTTCACCAAAAGGCTCAGGCCTTAATGATGTAGATTTTACGGTTGCGGCCGAAACCACCGTAAATTCCGTAGTTTATGTCAAAAATGTAACTATAAATCGTAGTCGAAGTGGTTGGGATTTTTTCTATGGTTCCGGTAGCGGCAGCGACAGACCCCAAGTGGGTACTGGATCTGGTGTTATCATTTCACAAGACGGGTATATTGTAACCAACAATCATGTTATAGATAAGGCAAACCAGCTACAGGTAACACTCAACAATAACAAAACGTACGATGCCGAACTTATCGGAACGGACCCTAATTCAGATATCGCACTTATCAAAATTGAAGCTGATAGAAAATTGCCCTACTTGGCATTCGGAGATTCTGATAACGTAAAAATAGGGGAATGGGTCTTGGCAGTCGGCAACCCTTTCGGTTTAACTTCGACCGTAACCGCTGGCATAGTTAGTGCCAAAGCAAGAAATTTAGGTAAGGTAGATCAGTCGTTTATTCAAACGGATGCGGCAGTCAATCCTGGAAACAGTGGCGGGGCCCTGGTCAATACCAACGGCGATTTGGTCGGAATCAATACAGCGATAACTTCACAAACCGGATCCTATGTGGGCTATTCGTTTGCCGTACCCAGTAACATTGCCAAAAAAGTAGTAGACGATATTCTAGAATACGGTAATGTTCAAAAAGGAATTCTCGGTATAAGTGCCGCAAGGGTAAATACGCCCTATGCCATTGAAAAAGGCCTGAACGAAATCGAAGGAGTCTATATTTCGGGCATAGAAGAAGGAACGGGAGCTGAAGAAGCCGATTTACGGGAAGGAGACGTCATCAAAAAAGTTGATGATATCAAGGTCAGAAAGTTTGCAGATTTAACGGGCTACCTTTCGTCAAAACGACCGGATGACTCCGTACAGGTTACTATCGATAGAGACGGTGAAGAGTTTACAGTTCCCGTAATTCTAAAAAAGAGGCAGAAGATTGTTGTACCCAACATGGGGCTTGTAGTAAAAAACCTTACCAAGGAGGATAAGAAGAAATTCAACACCGAGAAAGGGGTCAAAGTAGTAGGAGTACCTGAATTGTATAGAGGTTATGATCTAGACGGAAAAGTTTTACTTTCCGTAGATGACGAGGAGATTAATAATATCGATGAAGCCAGAACACTCTTCGACGGCATCTCAAGATATAGTAGAACCGTAATCACGATGATTAATGAAGACGGAGAACGCGAGCGTTTAATCTTTCAGTAAGTCCAAATAAAGGTTTTTTAAAAGTGTTCCTATTGGGAACACTTTTTTTATTTCCAAAAACTTCGGAATGATTGAATTATGTAGTTTTACACATCGAATTTTAACCTTGACGCCCCTAAAATGAATCATAATGCAGCTTACGAGAAAGAACTTGCCTTTCAGGCAGACAGAAGGAAGGCTACTACCGAATTTATAAAACTGGTCAGCGATCTCTGGTACGATAAATCGATAGAAATCGTTCTTTTCAAGAATGAGGTCATTGATAAAAATGTGAGCGATATTATCAATCTACACGAATACGCGGGCGAATTTGTACAAAAACCGATATCCATATTCGATTCGGTAGAAATTCTTCGAGCAATCAGCGATATTTCACTGCCTCCATCAAAGTTGGACATTGGCAAGCTTACTTACGAATACCATTCTGACGACAACAGTGTTGCTGATGTAAAGCCCTTCGTACTACAAAAGTTGAACGGTGCCAATAAGACAAACCCCATTGTTCCAAAAGACTTGGTGCTGTATGGCTTCGGAAGAATCGGAAGGCTATTGGCCCGCGAATTGATGGCTAAGACCGGAAAAGGAAACCAACTACGTTTGAGGGCAATTGTTACAAGAGGGACCATAACCTCCGAAATTTTAGAGAAAAGAGCAAGTCTCTTACGTACAGATTCGGTGCATGGTAAATTTATGGGTACCGTTGACACAGACTTTACCAACGGTGCCCTAATTATAAACGGAACAACGGTATATATGATGAATGCCGATGTGCCGGAATCCATCGACTATACCGAGTACGATATAAATAATGCACTTATTGTAGATAATACAGGGGCATTTAGAACGAAAAATGAATTGGCCAGACATCTGAAGTCAAAAGGAGCCGATCAGGTGTTACTTACCGCACCAGGCAAGCAGGTGCCAAATATCGTGCATGGTGTTAACCATGAAATGTATGATCCCAATACTTTAAAAATTTGTTCGGCTGCATCGTGTACTACAAACGCCATTGCACCCATCCTTAAAATAGTGGATGACTCTTTTGGAATAAAAAAAGGCCATCTTGAAACTATTCACGCCTACACCAACGATCAAAATCTGGTGGATAATATGCACGGAAAATATCGACGCGGAAGGGCCGCTGCATTGAATATGGTCATCACAGAGACCGGAGCCGGGCAAGCGGTTGCCAAGGCCGTTCCCGCTCTTAAAGGAAAACTTACATCGAATGCGATCAGGGTACCCGTGCCCAATGGTTCGTTGGCGATTTTGAATTTAGAGGTCAAGAATAAGACATCTTTAGATGGCGTAAATACAATGGTCAAAAAATATGCACTCGAGGGCAATCTTGTCGAGCAGATAAAATATGCGCTAAGTAAAGAAATGGTATCGAGTGATATCGTAGGCACTTCTGCACCAGCAGTGTACGATAGTAATGCAACAATAGTTAACGGTAGCGGAAAAAACCTTATTTTATATATATGGTACGATAATGAATATGGATATTCGCATCAGGTCATACGTTTAGCCAAATATATCTCAAAAGTTAGAAGGTACACCTATTATTGAATACCTATGGTTTCTTAAATACCTCTTTTTATTTTTAAGGTATTTCTTACAGCTTAAGAACCTTAACGGCAATTTTTTTTCGTAATTAATATTATTGAATTACTTTAGTCGCCTCTAAATCATGAATCCAAAGAATAACTTGAACATGAAAGGTTTTAGAATACTGCTAATCGCAACTGCCCTATTGACCGCCAACCTGCAATTTGCCCAAGATACTCAAGAAGAGCTTTCTCTAGACAAAGGCCCAATCAACAGTCAATTTGAGTTTGTTTATAAAAAGTCGGGCAACTACAGGGCCGAGGGAAAAAGATATGAGGTAGTGCGCACAATATCTTTGGATAAGTTACGGCAGAATGTTTTGGATACTTTGAGTGGGTACAATAAAAGGGCCGCTGAATTGAAGGCTACCATTTCCGGTCATGAAGAAACAATCGCCTCATTAAACAAAAAACTCGAAGACACTACGAATAATCTAGTCGGTGTAACCGAGGAAAAAGACAGTATGTCGTTCTTGGGTATTATGGTCTCCAAAAGCACCTATAATGCTATATTATGGACAACGATTTTTTCCTTGTTGGCGTTACTACTCTTTTTTATCTATAAGTTTAGAAATAGTAACATTCTTACGCAAGAGGCCAAAACCAATCTCTCAGAACTGGAGACCGAATACGAAGACCATAGAAGAAGGGCATTGGAGCGTGAGCAAAAAATAAGTAGGCAATTGCAGGATGAAATCAATAGATACAAAAAACAAAAATAATTCAAAAGCTCCTTTCGGAGCTTTTTTGCATTTAGGGCCATGTTGAAAATCATTAGAGTAACCAAAGAACATCTTCTAGAGTTGGCACCACTCTTCGATGCATACCGCGTCTTCTACAAACAGCAATCCGATTTAGATGCCGCTCTCCAATTCTTGAAAAATAGATTTGAGAACAACCAGTCTATTGTATTCATGGCTTATGTTAATTCGAAGCCGGTTGGTTTTGTGCAACTGTATACCAGTTATTCTTCAGTGTCTTTAAAACCGCTTTATATACTGAACGATTTGTACGTCGACCCTTCGCAGCGCAAAAAAGGAATCGGAGAAGCGCTTTTAGAAAAGTCCAAAACGTATTGCGTTCAAAACGGGTACAAGGGCCTCGCTTTGGAAACGGCGTTAGATAATCCCGCTCAAAAACTATATGAAAAATTGGGGTGGAAAAAAGATAGTAGCAGTTTTCATTATTTTTGGACTCCCAATTGACTCTAAATTCAAAACCTTCAAATGCGCATAGATATCATAACCTTATTACCCGAATTACTAGAGAGTCCGTTTGGGGCTTCCATCTTGAAGCGGGCGATCGAGAAAGGTTTGGTAGAGGTACATATGCACAACCTCAGAGACTATACCGACAAAAACTACAATCAAGTAGATGATTATCAATACGGTGGTGGCGCAGGCATGGTATTAATGATCGAACCCATAGATAAGTGTATATCGGCCTTAAAAAAGGAGCGGAACTATGATGAAATCGTCTATATGACCCCGGATGGCGAAACGCTAAACCAAAAAATAGCGAATCGCATATCTTTGTTTGAAAATATTATCATTCTCTGCGGGCATTATAAAGGTGTAGACCAAAGAGTTAGGGACACACTGATTACAAGAGAGATTTCGATAGGCGATTATGTACTCTCTGGCGGGGAGCTAGGGGCTGCTATTCTTTGTGATACAATAATTCGATTAATTCCTGGAGTATTGAACAATGAAACCTCTGCCTTGACCGATACGTTTCAAGATAACCTTTTGGCGCCACCTGTTTATACTAGACCGGCGGATTACAAAGGCCTAAAAGTTCCAGAAATACTGTTGGGCGGTAATTTTCCTAAAATCGAAAAATGGCGCGAAGACCAGGCCCAAATGAGAACAGAAAAGTTGAGACCCGACTTACTTGAGTGAAAGTTGCTATTGAGACAATAAGGCAAAAACTAAAATTCAAGTATCAAACACAATTTCGAAATCAATTTCAAACCCGCTCGCTGGCAGAATGGGTTTATGGGTTTTGGAGTTTAGTGGTTTAGAAATTCAGTTGCCTATACATCCGTAATCTACACCCAGAATATACCACTGAACACCATTCTAGTCTATCGATTACCCTATAAAATCTTTAAAAAATATTGCAGAATCTAAATTATCACCTATTTTTGCACCCTGTTAAATCAACCTCTGACGAAAATCGTGAATGTTGATTGAAACTTAACATTAAAATTTAACCATGGAATCATTATTAAAGTTCGTTGAAAACGAGTTTGTTCCAAAAAAAGAATTCCCAAAGTTTTCCGCTGGTGATACAATTACCGTATACTATGAGATCAAGGAAGGTGAAAAAACACGTACCCAGTTCTTTAAAGGGGTAGTTATTCAAAGAAGAGGTTCAGGAGCTACCGAAACGTTTACAATTCGTAAAATGTCTGGTACCGTAGGTGTTGAACGTATATTCCCTATCAACATGCCTGCTTTGCAAAAAGTAGAAGTGAACAAGAAAGGTAAAGTACGTAGGGCTCGTATATTCTATTTTAGAGGCCTGACGGGTAAAAAGGCACGTATTAAAGAGGTACGTTCTTAGACTTAACGTAACTAATTCAAAAAGCATCCCGTAACGATAAAATTCGCTACGGGGTTTTTTATGAACAATTGTTAATTACCTTGGTTCATAAACTGTTGATTTTAAATTTGTTAAAAGTTTTGGCAACCCGTTAAAATAATTCTATATTTAACTATGGTTAAGAAGGAAACCTGTCTAGGGTTTAATTCGAAATCATTGTAGAGTTTACGTTCTTTATATTGTTGTTTAATTTTAAAAGAAAATTTTATTTGACTTAGGTTAAATAAGATGAACTGATAAAATGAGCATAGAATCAAAAGGCTGTCGTTTTTTGGATATATCTATGTGGATGTACTTACGGTGTTTGCATAATTTAGGTTATGCGTTCACAGGTTAAGGTCATTAATACAATGAAAAGGAAAGCTTAATTTGTTGCTTGGTTCAATACTTTAAGGACAAAAAAAGCTTCCCAAACGTTGGAAATTGTGATGCAAATGCAATCAATGGTTGCCAAGTTGTTGTAAAACGGCGAAGAAAGTTTGATAGTAATTTCCTAAAAAGCCATATCAATGTACTTGTACAGTGATATGGCTTTTGCTATTTAGCCCTCCCCTGAGATTGTTTCAAAGTATATTAATTCGTTTTTCCTACTCGTCAGCATAAGCAGATAGGACCAATTTTTTACGTCCAATGACTATAATCGTATGATTTTTAATGATATGAAGTCGCGAAAATTATTATGAAACCATTTACGGAACCTTCGGGTTTAATATTCTCATCTGATTTGGTGTTTGGCAAAACACAACAATCCCATATTTCATTTGAACAATCGAAGAAATATCTCTGCTTACATACACCGGTGCCCCACCATATTTTCAATGGCAACGTCACATAAAATCGTATATTTGCTGCGCTTTAATAAAACCTAATCCATTCATGTCGAAGATTTTTTACACCAAGACCGACGAAGCTCCTGCTTTGGCGACCCAATCATTTTTACCTATTGTGAAAGCCTTTGCCAAAACGGCAGAAATTACTATCGAAACTAAAGATATATCCTTGGCAGGAAGAATTATTGCCACTTTTCCGGACTTTTTAGAAGAAAACCAAAAAATATCCAACGATTTGAAAGAGTTGGGCGACTTGGCAAAAAAACCGGAAGCGAATATCATTAAATTACCTAATATCAGCGCATCGATTCCGCAATTAAAGGAAGCTATTACTGAATTACAAAGCAAGGGCTATGCGCTCCCTAATTACCCTGATGAACCTAAAAACGATTCGGAACAGGGTATCAAATCAAGATATGACAAAATAAAAGGCAGCGCGGTAAACCCGGTTCTACGCGAGGGAAACTCCGATAGAAGGGCCCCAAGAGCTGTAAAGAACTACGCCAAACAAAATCCGCATTCCATGGGTGCCTGGAGTTCCGATTCGAAAACGCATGTCGCTACGATGGGCGATGGGGATTTTAAGTCCAACGAAAAATCATTGACCCTTCACAACGCCACCAGCGTAAAAATCGAATTGGTGGATGCGCATGGCAATACTACTGTTCTCAAGGAGAAAATTCCGCTTTTAGACGGTGAAATCATAGACGCTACCGTGATGTGTAAAGCGAACCTAAAAGCCTTCCTCAAAGAGCAAGTGCAAGATGCCAAAGACAAGGGCGTGCTCTTTTCGCTTCATATGAAGGCCACTATGATGAAAGTTTCTGACCCCATCATATTCGGCCATGCCGTTGAAGCTTTTTTTTCAGAGGTATTCCATAAGCATCAAGAAACTTTTAAATCTATAGGAATCAGTGCCAATGACGGACTTGAAAATCTGTTGGCGAAACTGAACGACTTACCTTCCGACAAAAAAGCGGAAATTGAAAATGACATCCAACTGGCTATCCAAAGTGGGCCCGATTTGGCTATGGTCAATTCAGATAAGGGCGTTACAAACTTGCATGTACCAAGCGATATCATAATTGATGCCTCAATGCCGGCCATGATCCGTAATTCGGGTCAAATGTGGAATGCGGATGGAAACCCACAAGATACCAAAGCCATTATACCGGATAGCAGTTATGCGGATATTTATACGGCAACAATCGATTTTTGCAAGAAACATGGGGCTTTTGACCCGACGACCATGGGAACGGTACCCAACGTTGGCCTTATGGCTCAAAAAGCGGAAGAATATGGTTCGCACGACAAAACATTCGAAATTCTACAGCCCGGTGTGATTAAGGTCATTGATATCGATTCGGGTAATACCCTTATCGAACATGCTGTCGCCGAAGGTGATATTTGGCGTATGTGCCAAGTAAAGGACGAACCGATAAAAGACTGGGTAAACCTTGCCGTCTCGCGGGCGAACGCAACCCAAGACCCTGCCGTTTTCTGGTTGGATAAGAACCGTGCGCACGATGCGGAACTGATCAAAAAAGTAAATGCCTATCTCAAACATCACGACACTTCTGGTCTTGATATTAGAATTCTTTCTCCAAAAGAAGCGACCGAGTTTACATTAGAGCGTATTAAAGATGGAAAAGACACCATATCGGTTTCCGGAAACGTTTTGCGCGATTATCTGACTGATCTTTTTCCAATTTTAGAAGTGGGTACCAGTGCAAAAATGCTTTCCATAGTACCTTTGATGAACGGGGGAGGTCTTTTTGAAACCGGCGCTGGGGGATCTGCACCGAAACATGTAGAGCAATTTTTAGAAGAGGGCCATTTACGATGGGATTCATTGGGTGAGTTTCTTGCACTTGGTGTTTCCTTGGATTTCTATGGGGACAAGAACAAAAACGAAAAAGCCCGTATTTTAGGAGATGCTCTGGATAGCGCAACAGAAAAATTCTTGATAAACGATAAATCCCCTTCCCGAAAAGTAAAAGAATTGGATACACGCGGCAGCCATTTTTATCTTGCCATGTATTGGGCCGAAGCATTGGCAAATCAAAATAAAAATGCCGAATTGAAATCTATTTTCGAAAAGGTCTTTCAAGAAATGGGAGACAACGAGTCAAAAATCACACATGAGCTCATCGAAGCCCAAGGCAGTGCACAAAATATTGGCGGATATTATCTACCCAATGCTACAATGGTCGCCGAAGCAATGCGACCTAGCGGCACTTTCAATACGATATTGAATTCGATGTAATGAGTAACGAAATATAATTCTAAAAAGGCTCTTACCAACGTTAAGGGCCTTTTTAAATTACTGTTAACGTTTTCACTCCTCTTTTTTTTCTGGTTACATTTATAAAAAAATTGTTTTAATGAACCGATTCTTAAAGGTTTTATTCCCCTCTTTATTATTTTTTTCTTTTCAGATTTTTGCGCAACAACAGTACACCATTAGCGGTACGGTTTCAGAAGCCTCGAGTAATGAGACCTTAATCGGAGTGACAATTGCTATACCCGAGCTTCGTACAGGGGTCACAACCAACGAGTACGGATTCTATTCAATAACGTTGCCCGAAGGCGAATACCGTATACAGGTCAGTTATCTTGGTTTTCAAGATATCACACAAGCAGTTTCTCTTTCCGAAAACCAAAAAATAAATTTTCAAATGCAAGAGGCTGCGGAGCAATTGCAAGAAGTTGTGGTAACCGAAGATGTCGAGAAGATGGATATTCGCAAACCTCAAATGAGCGTCAACGCCCTATCGGTAGAGACCATAAAGAAAATTCCCGTAATTCTTGGTGAGGCCGATGTTATCAAATCCATTCTTTTATTACCGGGCGTAACGAATGCGGGCGAAGGAGCTTCCGGTTTCAACGTTCGTGGAGGAGCAGTAGACCAAAACCTTATTCTACTGGACGAGGCTATCATTTTCAATTCCTCGCATCTTTTTGGATTTTTTTCGGTTTTTAATCCTGATGCGATAAAAGACATCAAATTGTACAAAGGCGGTATACCGGCGCGATACGGGGGTCGGGTATCTTCTGTTTTAGATATCTTTCAAAAAGAGGGAAATAGCAAAAACCTGAAGGTTAATGGGGGCATCGGTGCGGTTGCCAGTCGCTTGTTGGTCGAAGGGCCTATCATAAAAGATAAAGCAGCATTCTTAATCGGGGGGCGTGCTTCGTATGCCCATCTTTTTTTACCACTTTTCGATGTTGATAATACAGCTTATTTCTTTGACCTGAACACGAAATTGAGTTATAATATCAATGAACGAAACAGTATTTTTCTATCAGGTTATTTTGGTCGCGATGTTTTTGGCATCAGTGAAAGCTTCGTAAATACTTATGGAAATGCAGTAGGTAATTTCCGTTGGAATCACCTCTTTTCCGATAAGCTTTTTTCCAATCTTTCTTTGATTTATTCCGACTACTATTATGGGCTCAAATTAGATTTTGTCGGTTTCAACTGGAACTCGGGCATACAGAATTTCAACGTAAAATACGATTTGAAGCATTATATAAACGACCGTTTACAAGTTAACTACGGCATTAACAATATCTACTACCAATTCAACCCCGGAAAAATCGAACCTAGCAATTCGGAATCCGGTATTCTCGAAGATCAGCTGACCCGAAAATATGCCAATGAATTTGCCGCTTATATTGACGTAGAACATGATATTACTGAGAACCTAAGCTTGAACTACGGCCTTCGCTTCAGTAATTTTATTCGCTTGGGCCAAGATGAACTCAATGTCTATGCAAACGACAATCCCGTGGCTTTCGATCCCTCTCTATTAATCTATCAAGAAGCAAATCCTATTGAAACCATCAATCCCGGCCGTGGGGGCAGTCTAGCTACTTTTAATAATTTAGAGCCTCGAGTGTCTCTTGCCTACACGCTCAATGACAACAATTCGTTTAAGGCGAGCTATACGCGATTGGCGCAGTACCTGCATCTGTTATCGAATACCAACTCCCCTACTCCATTAGATGTTTGGACACCAAGTGGCCCCTTTGTAAAGCCCCAACTTTTAGATCAATATGCCCTTGGCTATTTTAGGAATATCAGTAATGGAGATTATTCCTTTGAAACAGAAGTATTCTATAAGGATATTCAAAACCGTATCGATTATATAGATGGCGCCAACCTCATTGCTAATGACGCCATCGAACAAGTTATCTTAAACGGGGAAGCAAGGGCCTATGGGCTCGAGCTATTGCTACGTAAGAACGAAGGAAGATTTCAAGGTTGGTTAGCGTATACATTATCAAAATCAGAACAGCGAACACCGGGTAGAACGCTAATAACCGATAATGGGGGGTCTAATCTCGAGACGGGTATCAACTTTGGCGAATGGTATAACACGCCTTATGACAAAACCCACGATATTTCACTGTACGGAAGCTATGAACTTAACAAGAAATGGAGTTTTAATACCAATTTCGTGTATCAAACCGGGCAGCCGACCAACTACCCTATTGGCCAATTTGAGTTTCAAGGGTTGACGGTACCGTACTACGGTCTTCGAAATGAAGAGCGTCTGCCCGATTATCATCGTATAGATGTAGCGGCTACCCTAATCCCAAAGAAAAATGCTAGACGAAAATTACAAGGCGAATGGGTCTTTAGCATTTATAATGTCTATAATCGAAGAAACGCGGCATCCATTAATTTTAGGCGCAACCAAGATACAGGGGTAAACGAGGCTGTACGTACCTCAATTTTTGGAGTTGTTCCTGCGGTAACCTATAACTTCAAATTCTAAGGTTATGAAAAAACTATCGATACTACTATTAATTTTCCTTGCTTTAGCTTCTTGTGAAGACGTTATTGAAGTCGATGTGCCCACTGAGGAGCCCCGATTAACGGTAGATGCCTTTATGCGCATAGATACGACCGACACGGCAGCACCATTTTTCGCCGAGGTCAAAGTAGGTGCATCCAGTAATTTTTTCGGAGAGGTGCGCCCTGTACAATTAGAACAAATTACGATTACCAATACAGCACTGAACGAAAGTATCGTGCTCTTGGAAACCAACCCTCTGAGTGGTATTTACAGAAGGAACACCAGCGTAGAATTCATGACTTCGGGAGAGTTATTGCTCCAAATCAATTATGAGGGTTCCCGATTTGCTGCAAGAACAACTTATGTGCCCGCTGTACCGATTGACAAACTAGAGGAGGATGATGGAACTTTGTTCTCCGGTGAAGAAACCGAGATTGTGGTTGCCTTTACCGATGCCCCGAACCGTGAAGATTTCTATCTTTTTGATTTTGACTTTAACGAGTATCTTGTTACCGAAGATGAGTTCTATCCGGGGCAGACCTTTGAATTTTCCTATTTTTATGATGATGGGCTCGAATCAGGTCGGGAAGTAGATATCAGCCTTATCGGTGTCGACGAGCCTTTCTACAATTACATGAACCAATTGATTGTACAGGCAGGCGGAGATCAAGGGCCTTTTCAGACTCCGGCGGCAACGGTACGTGGGAATATTATAAATGTTACCAATATTGATAATACCGATAATTTTGATACCATAGAAGACCCAAATAATTTTGCCCTAGGGTATTTTGCGGTATGTCAGACTTTTTCCACATCAATAACCATAGAATAGCCCTTTGTCCGCACAGCAAAAATTCCCGAATATCCTGTTTGTAGTAATAATTTGGCCTAAGTATGAGAACCGATAAAAAATTACTGGTAAAGGGTATTAAATTTATTACCTATACCACTGCATTAATGTTCTTGGCGCCTGTTGTAGTTTATCAGGCCTTTAAGAATCAAGGGCATCCATTGTACTGGCCGGTACTCATTTTAGGTTTTTTTCTAGGAATTGCAGCCATCGCCATGGGCTTTTTTAGTATTAAAGTCATTCTTGATTCCCTCTTCGGAAAAAAAAGCGATTCACCAAAAAAATAGACTTACAAGCTTTAAAACCTTTCTTGAAACAGCTTTCAATTCTGTTTCTGATAAAAAATAAACCTTGAAAACTACCTTGATTTTTTCTTGCCGCTTATGGTCCACTTGTTGCTTAGTTGTGCGTAATCGTAGTCCAAAACCGATTCTTGACGTTCCAGTCGATACGCAGCGAATGCTCTTTGCAGAATATCCTCGATTAGATAGTCTTCATGAACCCGGTCGGGATGAAAGCGTTCTTTTAAACTGATGCTGAACATACTTGCAGTAGTATTGTACCAAAATGCACGCCAGCCACTTCTCAGTTCCTTAACCAGGTCAAAGGCCGTTTCGCCCGTCTGGCGATAAATAAGTTTGACCAAAATTTGACCTTCGGTACGTGTGAGTTTTTTTAGTTCTTCCGAAAATTCTTCCTCGATAAACTTTTGCACTTTTTTCGTGTAGCGCTTCTGATGCCGCTTCTTTTTAATCTTGGTGATGCTGTCGTTCAGTTCCACGAGTCGCTCAGCGGCTAATTTCGCGTAAGGGTAAACCTTTAAGGTCTTTCTTCGGAGGATGTAATACTTAAGCTTTTCTCGATATGAACCGAACTTCAGTTTTCCAAAAAGATAGACTTCGTCCAAATCTATGGAGCTCCGAAAAATAGAGTCGCCTTCTATAATTATCATTTTTTCGGTAACGGAATCCAACGACTGCTCTGGTACCTGGGCAATTGCAGGGATACTGAGGATTGAAAAAATGAGATAAAATATTGTTTTCTTCATTGCGGACATAAAAACAAAAGCCTTGCCAAAATTAACGATAAATAATCGCGCTTATTATTAATTAAAAGTGAATATGACTAAGTTTGTGATTAAACCGATTTTAAATGGCTGCAAAGAAAATTATTACAAAGAAATCCCTTGACTTTTTCGAAAAATATTTGAACAATGCCTCTCCTACAGGTTATGAATGGGAAGGGCAAAAAATATGGATGGACTACCTCAAACCCTATGTAGATACCTTTATCACAGATACCTATGGCTCTGCGGTCGGGGTAATCAATCCCGATGCAAAGTATAAGGTGGTTATCGAAGGCCATTCCGATGAAATCTCTTGGTACGTCAATTATATCACTGACAATGGGTTACTATATGTAATACGCAACGGAGGAAGCGATCATCAAATAGCCCCGTCAAAGTGGGTAAACATCCATACAAAGAAGGGGGTTGTGAAAGGTATTTTTGGATGGCCCGCCATACATACACGTGACAAATCGAAAGAAACCCCGCCCAAGCTGGATAATATTTTTATCGATGTCGGTGCGAAGAACAAAGAAGAAGTCGAAAAATTAGGCGTTCATGTCGGTTGTGTTATCACCTATCCTGATGAATTCAAAGTTTTGAACGGCGATAAATTTGTTTGTAGGGCGATTGATAATCGTGCCGGAGGCTTTATGGTAGCCGAAGTTGCCCGCCTTTTGCATGAGAATAAAAAGAAATTGCCATTTGGGCTTTACATCACCAATGCCGTACAGGAAGAAATCGGACTGCGTGGTGCCGAAATGATTACCCAGACGATAAAGCCGAACGTTGCGATAATAACCGACGTTTGCCATGATACGACTACACCTATGATCGAAAAGAAGACCCAAGGGCATACCGAAATCGGTGCCGGACCGGTAATTTCCTATGCTCCTGCAGTTCAGAACAAATTGCGTGAGCGGATTATAGAAACGGCAGAGGCCAACAAAATTCCTTTTCAACGTATGGCGGCCTCGCGGTCTACCGGTACTGACACCGATGCTTTTGCCTATAGTAATGGCGGTGTAGCTTCTGCATTGATTTCGCTACCGTTGCGCTATATGCACACGACCGTTGAGACGGTTCACCGAGACGACGTCGAAAATGTAATTCGTTTGATTTACGAAACCCTTTTGAATATTAAAGATGGGGAAACTTTTAGCTACTTTGATTAAGTAGTCCCTCCGAAATCCCCAAGAGAGGACTTTTTCATACTGCTATGGATGAGCTGGTAGATATTCTTGATTCCGAAGGAAACTTTACGGGGAAAACGGCCCTAAAATCCGAGGCACATCGAAAAGGCTGGTTTCATCCAACTGTTCATATTTGGTTGTATACCAAACATGGAAAGTTACTCATTCAACAACGTGCCAAAAACAAGGATACCCATCCCTTACTTTGGGATGTTTCCGTGGCAGGCCATATCGGTGCAGGAGAAGAAATCGAGACGTCGGCGATGCGGGAAATAAAGGAAGAAATCGGGCTTGCCATTTCCACAAAGGAACTTGAAAAGATTGGAATCTATAAATCCGTTCACAAAACTGCGGCCGATTTGATCGATTGTGAATTTCATCACACCTTTCTCTGCGAGCTTAAAGTACCACTGAAAAGCCTAAAGAAACAAAAAAGTGAAGTTGAGAATTTAGCATTAATCCCGTTGCTCAAATTTTCAGAGGAAACCTGGGGCATGGCCAATCTTCGAAAATATGTACCGCACGGAACCGAATATTATAAAACTATTATCAAGGAAATCAAAAAACGGCTATAGAGTTACAATAAAATCTTCAATTTTTTCAAGGGAATAGGAGGTCTGCTCTCCACTAGCCATATGCTTGACAAAAAATATATTTTCGGAAAGTTCTTTTTCACCGATTAAAATCACGTAAGGTACGTTTCGGTTATTGGCATACTTGAACTGTTTTTGAATTTTGGCATCAGAGGGATATAAATCCGCTTTGACGCCGTGCCTACGAAGTTTGGCGACCAATTTAAGAGCAGCCAATGCTTCCTGTTCTCCAAAATTCAGGCAAAGCACATCTAATGTGCGCTCTATTTCTTCTGGAAAAAGACTTAATTCTTCCATCACCAAATAAATTCGGTCCAGGCCGAACGAAATACCCACACCGCTTACATCCTTTAGGCCAAAAATACCGGTTAGGTCATCGTAACGACCTCCACCGCCTATTGATCCCATTTTAATTTCTGCCGGAGCGGCGACTTCAAAGATAGCTCCTGTATAATAGTTAAGACCACGCGCCAAAGTCACATCGATTTCAAGGTTAGCAAATTGTAGGCCCATATTTTCAATGGTCTCGATAATAAACTTCAGTTCTGCAACACCCTTGGTTCCTATTTCGGAAGCCGTAAGCAACTCTTTCAAAATTACAAGCTGTTCTGAGTTGGTACCTGACAGCGAGAACAAGGGCTCCACCTTCGAGATGGCGGCCTCGGAAAGTCCGCGCTCTGCCATTTCTTTCTTTACAGCATCTTTTCCAATTTTATCCAATTTATCGAGGGCAACGGTAAAATCAATCAAAAGATGTTGGGCACCGATGACCTCTGCAATACCGGAGAGAATCTTTCGGTTGTTGAGTTTGATACGGGTTCCGGCCAACTTTAAGTCTGCAAAGACCGCATCGTAAAGTTGTATCAGCTCTATTTCCTGCAACAGCGAGTCGGAACCGACTACGTCGGCATCGCATTGATAAAACTCGCGAAAGCGCCCTTTTTGCGGCCTATCGGCACGCCAAACAGGTTGAATCTGATAGCGTTTAAAAGGAAAATCAATTTCGTTTTGGTGCATGACCACGTAGCGTGCAAAAGGAACTGTCAGGTCGTAGCGGAGAGCTTTTTCGGAAATTTTCGGTGCTAAAGAACCGGAGTTTTTAGAACTATAAGTAACATCGTCGACCTTACTTATAAAATCCCCCGAATTTAAAATTTTAAAAATCAAACGATCTCCTTCATCGCCATACTTCCCTAATAAAGTATCGGAATTTTCAAAGGAAGGTGTTTCAATAGGTTGAAATCCGAAGGTTTCGAAATGCTTTTTTACAATCCCAAAAATATAGTTGCGTTTTACGATCTCAGATGGGGAAAAATCGCGGGTACCCTTAGGAATGCTTGGTTTTTGTGCCATTAAGTTCTGTTGTGTTACAAATATAGGTCTCCCCTCAATCCCCTCCAAAGGAGGGGAAGCTTCATTTTAGTTATTTATGATTCTCTACGAAAGGTTTACCCTCTTTCCACTATGAAATAAGAATTCCTCTTTTGGAGATTAGGAGGCCTCTATTACCTTATCGAACCACTGATAGAGTTCTCCCTTCGTAATTACAGCACCTTGTTGTAGCAATTTAAATTTATCGAGATTTTTATCTTCGGAATATGCTTTTGAAGCGGTCAGGTATTCAACAAAGTCTGATTGCCAGTTTTTCTTGAACCAACCAAATCCCGTTTTCGTAGTCAAGTCGATTTTGGGATTCATTATTTTTACGGAGAGCAGTTTCATTTCTTTTTTGGGCAAGTAAAATAAATGCATCTGTTGTTCGGATATATTTTCAAGATATTCTACTTTGGTTAGTACACCCTCCCAAACCAAGTCGCTAAATACATCAATTTCGTCTTCGGCAACTTCCGGCTTTTCAGCTTTGAGATTTTTCCACTCCTCCCCCGTAATGGATTGGGTGGCCAAAAAATTAATGAATTCTTGATGGAGTTCTTCCAATTGTTGTTTCGTAAGTCGTGTATACTTCATGGTGTAAAATACAAAAAGAGCTATGTAGACATAGCTCTTTGAAATTATTAAGGGTATTGACCGCTATTTCTGTTCGGCGATTACCTCGAAATCAAATTCAACATTTACATCACGGTGCAAACGGATGTCTGCGGTGTAAGGTCCCGCCCGTTTAATGGCACCACCTTTTATGTTAATAAATTTCTTTTCGATTTCGTGTCCTTGTTTGGCCAGAACTTCCGCAAGGTCGGAAGAAGTAACAGAACCAAAAAGCTTATCGGCCGCCCCGACTTTCGCCGGTATTTTTACTTCGAGCTCTGCAAGAGCAGTTGCTGTCTTGTTCGCCGCATCAACAGCTTTTTTCTCTTTATGTGCCCGTTGCCTCAAGTTTTCTTCCAATACTTTTTTAGCAGAGGGTGTTGCCATTGCGGCCATTCCCCTAGGGATAAGGTAATTGCGTCCGTAACCGTTCTTTACGGTGACAACATCGTCTTTAAAGCCCAAATGCTCTACGTCTTGTTTTAATATTAGTTCCATCTCGCTTTAAATTATTTTAACAAATCTCCTACATATGGCATCAATGCCAAATGACGTGCCCTTTTTACCGCTTGGGCCACTTTACGCTGGTACTTTAAAGAAGTACCTGTCAGCCTTCGTGGCAAAAGCTTACCTTGCTCGTTGACCAATTTCATTAAAAAATCCGGGTCTTTGTAATCGATATACTTAATACCCGATTTTTTAAAGCGACAATACTTCTTCTTGGTATTCGTCTCAATATTAAGTGGGGTCAGATACCGTATCTCCCCATCTTTTTTTCCTTTTGCTTGTTGCTGTAATGTTGCCATGTTATGCTTTGGTTTTTAGTCGCGTTCTTCTCTTTTCTGCCCACTCAACGGCGTGCTTATCCAATTTCACGGTCAAAAAACGCATAATGCGTTCATCTCTCTTGAATTCTTGCTCATAGGGAGCGATAGCCGCACCGGGAGCAGTAAACTCGAACAAATGGTAAAAACCACTTTTTTTGTGCTGTATGGCATAAGCCAATTTTTTTAGTCCCCAGTTTTCTTTGGAGACCATTTTGGCGCCATTGTTAATTAAGAAATCTTCAAATTTCTTAACTGTTTCCGCAATCTGTTCATCAGAAAGCACGGGATTCAAAATGAAAACAGTTTCGTAATGGTTCATAAATGTATATTTTTTAGGAGTGCAAAAATAATATTAATTATCATAACATCACAAGAAAACGGAAAATTCTTCGTTATACATGGGTAACCCTAAAATCGAACTTAACCAAATCTTAACCTATGGTCATAACCAAATACACATAAAACACGGCATTCTTTACAATTTTTATTGTAGTAGAACAGGTTTTTTTAGTATTTTGTCTATGATTTAACCCCACAAATCGACCCATTTATGAAACTAAGAAGTATTATCGTCGACGATTCGTCTATGCAACGAATGGCGGTCGCGAAGTTGGTCAACAGTCATCCGAATTTAGCTATGGTGGCCGAGTACAGCAATGCCATCGAGGCGAAGAACGGCATCAAGAACAACGAGATCGATCTTATCTTTCTCGATGTCGAAATGCCGATTATCAGCGGATTCGACCTACTCGAATCCCTAGAAAACAGTCCTCAGGTAATTTTGATTACCGGTAAGCCCGACTACGCGCTCAAGGCATTCGATTACGACGTAACCGATTATTTGCACAAGCCCATTACGATGGCCCGCTTTGACGCCTCTGTAAAAAGAGCCGTTCAGAAGTACGAACAGATGCATAAGGTTCACGAAGACGAAGAGCATATCTTTGTAAAAAGTAATCTCAAGAAACGAAAGGTCATTCTTAACGATATCAAGTGGATAGAAGCTCTTGGTGACTATATCAAACTGGTAACAGATGAAGCCAATATTGTGATTCTTTCGACAATGAAGTCTTTCGAAAAGCAATTACCCGAAGAGAAATTTCTGCGTATTCACAAATCATATATTGTGAATTTGGAGAAAATCGAAAAATTCAACAGTAAGAATGTTGAAGTAAGTGGCCGGTCTATTCCTTTAAGTAGGAACAAGAAGACCGAGTTGGCCGAAGCGTTGAGCAACGTCTAACACTTCTACTTCATACAATTTAGACCACTGTTTCTTTATAAAGAGGCAGTGGTTTTTTTTATTTTTTGCTATTCCAAAACGATGTGAGGAATCTTCTATAAGGAAGCAGCAATACCTATGTATCTTCAAGTGGGTGAAACTTCAACGACCCAACAACTGAAACGCTAAATTCGGCAGGTTCCCTTTTTCTTCTGGAGGACAGGAAAGAATCAAATATGATCAACATTGTAGATGACCCGCACACTTCGATATTGCGAAACTGCATCGAACGATTTTTCGATTCTTTTGATCGTGAGCTTGATTTTCACTGCAGATTTACCTGTCGGAATCTTAATCAGTACATTTTTTAAATACTGGTTACGAATACGTGCCACTGGCGGGTACTCGGGGCCAAGTACATTGCCTCCCAAAGCATTTCGTAACGCTTTTGCAAACCATTCGGCGGCCTCGTTCAGCCTGTTGTATTCTTTATGCTTGAAAGTAATTTTTATAATTCGGTTGTTTGGGGGATATTTATATTGTTCCCGCTCGTACAGCTGTTCTTTGAACATACCCTCATAATCGTTGGTCGAAACCTGTTTTAGAATTTGGTGGTACGGATTGTAGCTCTGAATGATGACCTTGCCCCTTTTTTTGGTCCGCCCTGCCCTACCCGCCACTTGGGTCAATAATTGAAAACAGCGTTCGTGAGCTCGATAATCGGGAAAGTTCAAAAGGGAGTCGGCATTCATAATACCGACCAAGCGTACATTTCTGAAGTCAAGCCCTTTGGTCAACATTTGTGTACCCACAAGAATGTCCATCTCCTGTTGTTCGAAGGCTGTAATTATTTTTTCATAGCCATGCTTTCCTCGGGTGGTATCCAGATCCATACGCCAAGTTTTAGCCTCGGGAAACAAGGCTTCCAATTCCTTTTCTACTTGCTCGGTACCAAAACCTTTGGTATCCAATGTAGGACTTCCACAAGCCTGACAACTTTCCTGTAAGGCCATGTGGTAACCGCAATAATGGCAGCGTAACTGCTTTTTATATTGATGGTAAGTCAAGCTCACATCGCAATTGGGGCATTGGGGCGAGTGGCCGCAGGTCGTGCATTCCACTATGGGCGCATAGCCCCGTCGGTTCTGAAACAGAATGATCTGCTCTCCAGCCTCTAGGGTTTCCTGAATTTCCTCCAATAGACGTTCAGAAAAATGGCCTTTCATACGACGTTTACGAGTCTGCTCTTTGATATCGACCAGTTC
>ENA-ORXM01001079-ORXM01001079.1-marine-metagenome-genome-assembly--contig:-NODE-1079-length-40519-cov-5.073710_pt1 | contig 40519 bp, 10 predicted proteins | sample MGYA00237867_ERZ511480 | MGnify/ENA primary metagenome ERZ511480 (study PRJEB26309, sample SAMN06266103) | marine metagenome | isolation source: Algal blade | place: United Kingdom:Sidmouth, United...
ATAACTGTGGCAACGTAACCACTTGTACACAAGAAGTAAGTATAGCAGATAGTGAATTACCGACCTTAACCTGCCCAACGAATATAGTAGCGAGTTGTGATGCGAGTGGTTCAAGTGCTTATACCACTTATGCAGAATTCACAGCTGCAGGTGGAAGTGCAACTGATAATTGCGGAATCGATGATTTATCTTTTGTCGATTTAGTTGACCTGGACAATTGCAACATTGGTCAGGTGTTCAGAACATGGACCCTAACAGATAGTTATGGACAAACCATTTCCTGTACGCAAGTGATTACTTCCATCGGCACCGGACCTGGTGTCATCAACTTTCCACCGAATGTTACAGGTGCAGAGTGTGGTGATTCTGATGATCCATCAATAACCGGTGAACCAACCTACTCAGGCAATTGCAATCAGTACGGCGCTGGTATCACTGACCTCATTTTTTTCATGGAAGATTCTTGTCAAAGAAATGTGCTTAGAACCTGGCATGTGGTCGATTGGTGTACTGGAGAGATTGAGACCCAAACACAACTGATCGAAGAAACCGACACACAGCCTCCTGTCATTGATGGTGTTCCTGCCGACATGACGGTTAACTGTGATGAAATTCCCGATCCCGCAACTCCCACCGCAACAGATGCTTGCACGAACGCTACGTTGAGCTTTGACGAAACACAAGTTATGGTAGGTTGTAGTCTGGTCATCACCCGAATCTGGACAGCCGTAGACAATTGTGGTAATACAACCAGTTCAACTCAGGTAATCACAGCAGTAGATATAGAGCCACCGATCATTACCGACGTACCTGCTGATGCCAATGTTTCCTGTGATGCAGTGCCGCCAGTACCTCAGGTCATGGTCTCTGACAATTGTTCGGACCCTAGTTTAGAATTTGATGAAATAACAACCCCTGGCATTTGTCCAGATAGCTATACCCTCACACGAACATGGATAGCTACCGACGACTGTGGCAATACCAGTACCGAACAACAAATTGTAACGGTAACAGACGACACAGCACCGCTCATCTCTAACGTACCTGCAGATATTGATGCAGCCTGTGATGATATTCCCGCTCCTGGAACTGTGGATGCGACTGACAATTGTGATGTAGACCCTACCATCGATTTTGATAGCAATACGACTCCCGGAGCCTGTTTGGGGCAATTCACTATCACACGCACCTGGACAGCAACTGATAATTGTGGCAACACTAGTACGGCTCAACAAATCGTCAATGTCTCGGATAACACGGCACCTGTCTTATCAAATGTACCTGAAGATATTGATGTAGAATGCGACAATGTACCGACACCAATTGACCCTACAGCTACTGACAATTGCGATCCAAATCCGATTGTAACTTTAGAGGTTTCCACGATTCCGCTTTCATGTACGGATGAATTTACACTGATCTACGAATTGACAGCAACCGATGATTGTGGTAATACAACCATTGCTACTCAAATGATCAATGTATCAGACAATACAGCTCCTACCATCAGTGGAAATCCTTTGGATATGAGTGTATCCTGCGACAATATACCCGCTGCTGACAACCTAAGTGCTACAGACAATTGCGATGACAATACTAATTTGGATTTTGATGAAACAATAACTCCAGGTTCATGTCCAGACAACTATACGATAACTCGTGTATGGACCGCAACTGATAATTGCGGAAATGTATCTTCTGTGGATCAGGTAATAACTGTAAGTGACAACACTGCTCCGGTTTTAACGAACGTACCGACCGACATAACTGTTGAGTGCGATGAAGTACCAGCACCTCCAGTAGTAACGGCAACCGACAATTGTGATCCAAATATAACCGTTGAGTTTGAAGAAACCGGCTCGCCAACCAATGGCTGCAATGGTAATTTTTCATTAGTCCGAACCTGGACGGCGACTGACCGTTGTGGCAACACAACCAGCCAGTCTCAATCCATCATATTAATTGATACTACTGCTCCGGAAATCAATGGAGTTCCTGATGACCTTAATTTAGAATGCGATCAACCCATTCCAGATCCGGCAACCCCAACTGTTTTTGATGAATGCGACAGTGAAGTCGAACTCATCTTTACTGAAGAAATGATTCCTGGAGATTGTGCAAACAACTTTACTATTATACGAATCTGGACCGCCACTGATTTTTGTGGCAACGTAAATACAGCCACTCAAACCATTACGGTAGATGATACCACCATTCCGTTTCTTATGGGTGTACCTGGTGACATCACGGTAGATTGTGATGCTATTCCAGATCCGGCTATGCCGACTGCAACTGACAATTGCGATGATGACGTTGAGATTGATTTTGTAGAAACAAACAACCCTGGAGGATGCAGTTCAGAGTTTGCAATTATTAGAACCTGGACGGCTACAGACAATTGTGGCAATTCAGTGTCTGGATCGCAAATGATTACCACATTTGACATCACTCCTCCTACCCTCTCAGAACTTCCAGCGAACATAACGGTGGAGTGCGATGAGATACCGCCAGTTCCTGCCATTACGGCAACGGATAATTGTGATCAGGATGTTCCTGTAGATTTTGTAGAAACAGAATCACCGGGGGAATGTGAAAATGAACTCACCATTACTCGAACCTGGACGGCAACGGATGATTGCGGCAATTCGGTTACACACTCACAGACGATTGACATTCAAGACATGACATCGCCATTTTTGCCACCTATTTCACCAGTGGTTTTTGTAAACTGTGTAGATATTCCTCCAGCAGGAAATCCAACTCCAGTCGACAATTGTGATCCTGATCCACAAATTGAATTTAATGAAACTACAGAGAATAACGGTAACTGTCCAGATGCTTATACTATAGTAAGAACATGGACAGCTATAGACGCATGCGGAAATAGAACTAGTGCAGAACAACGTATTAATGTTGGAGATTCTACGCCACCAGTACTTGTTGGTGTACCGGTTGATGCAAATGTAAACTGTGATGAAATTCCTGCTGCTGAAAACGGTGTGACTGCAATGGATAATTGTGATGCAAATGTAAATATAGAATATAGTGAGGATCAAGTTCCTGGCAACTGTGCTGGTGCTTATACACTAGTAAGAACATGGACTGCAATAGATAATTGCGGAAACACAGCATCTCAATCACAAACGATCAATGTTGGTGATTCAGTGGCTCCAACTCTTTCTGGAGTTCCTGCGGATGTTAACTTGACTTGTTCAGATGCAATGCCACCGGCTGCAACTGTTACTGCTGATGATAACTGCGATCCAAATCCGGTTGTTGCATTTGATGAGCAGATCAATAATGGTGATTGCGCTACTGGTTCTACAATAGTAAGAACATGGACTGCAACAGATGCTTGTGGAAATGAAATTTCAGAATCACAAACAATTACAATTGCAGGTGATGCTTCTGCTCCAGTATTAAGTGGTGTACCTGCTGATGCTAATTTAGATTGCAATGATGCTGGCAATATTCCAACTGCGAACGTTACTGCAACTGATGATTGTGATAACAATGTGAATGTTTCAATGGATGAATCAATTGTACCTGGCAACTGCGATGGCAACTACACTATCGTAAGAACATGGACTGCAACTGATGCATGCGGAAATGAAACTTCTGACGAACAAAGAATTACTGTAGGTGACAACGAAGCACCAGTATTTAATAACCCACCAGCTGATGTTCAGCTTGAGTGTGGCGAGACAATACCGACTGCTGCAGATGTGACTGCAAATGATAATTGTAGCGAAGTTACTGTTACATTTAATGAAGATAGTCCTGGTATCGGAGATTGCACACAATCATATACTATTACAAGAACTTGGATAGCAACTGATGGATGTGGCAACTCAAGTGCCGTTTCTCAGAATATTACAGTTACTGGTGACAATACTGATCCTGTTTTAGTTGGAGTTCCTGCTGATCAAACTTTAGATTGTAATGCAGCCACACCAGCTCCTGCAAATGTTACGGCAAATGATAATTGTGACAATGATGTTACTGTTACATATGCTGAAACAACAGAACCTGGATCATGTGCTAATGAAGCAGTATTAGTAAGAACATGGACTGCGATAGATGATTGTGGAAATAGTGTTAGTGATGAGCAAAGAATCACTATTGGTGATGGAGCTGCACCTGTATTAGCAGGAGTTCCTGCTGATCTTGCATTGAATTGTGGAGATGCAATTCCTGCTCCAGCAAATGTTACTGCCACAGATGATTGCACTGATAATGTTACTGTTCAATATGCTGAAAACATTCCTGCAAATGTTGATTGCTCAACTTCTTATGACATAATAAGAACTTGGACAGCAACTGATGCTTGTGGAAATGAAACTTCAGATTCTCAAACCATTACCATTTCTGGTGATGCTGCTGCTCCTGTTTTAGCTGGAGTTCCTGCTGATCAAACTTTAGATTGCGGTGATGGAGTACCTGCTCCTGCAAATGTTACTGCAACGGATGATTGTGATAATAATGTTGAAGTGAATATGACTGAACAAACAACACCTGGTGCTTGTGAAGGTTCTTATTCAATTATAAGAACATGGACTGCGACGGATGATTGTGGTAATGAAACTTCAGATTCGCAAACAATTTCGTTTGGAGATAATACTGATCCAGTGTTGAATGGAGTACCTGCAGATGCTGCAATTGATTGTGGAGAAAATCCACCAACGGTACCTAATGTGATGGCAACTGATAATTGTGATGATAATATTGTAGTTCAATTTGATGAACAAGTGAACGGAACTGCTGGAAATTGTCAAACTTCTTACACTATTGTAAGGACATGGACAGCAACTGATGCTTGCGGAAATAATGTTTCTGATACTCAAACAATAACTGTAGCTGGTGATAACACACCTCCTTCATTGGTAGGTGTTCCTGCTGACAGAAATATTGCTTGTGATGAAGCATTTGATCTTCCTCCAGCAAATGTAACTGCAACTGATAATTGTGATACTGATGTGAACGTTTCAATGGAAGAAAATACTACTCCTGGCAATTGTGCTGGTGCTTATACGATCGTGAGAACATGGACAGCAGTTGATAATTGTGGTAACCCAGCTTCTGCAACACAAACCATTACAGTATCTGATTCTGAAGCTCCAGTATTAGTTGGAGTTCCTGCAGATGCCGTATTAGGATGTGATGAAAATGTGAATTTGAATGTAAATGTTACAGCAACAGATGATTGTGATACAGATGTCAATATTACAGTTAATGAGAATAGAGTAGATGGTCAGTGTCCTGGTTCTTATACTTTGACAAGAACATGGACAGCAACAGATGATTGTGGAAATGTTACTTCAGATTCTCAAACAATAACTGTTGGAGATAACGGAGCTCCTGAGTTTGTAAACATTCCTCAAGATATGACAATCGATTGCGATGATCAGGTGAACTTACCTGAGCCAACTGCAACTGATGATTGCTCTGATGTAGATGTAACTTACGGAGAAGAAAGAATAAGTGAAATATGTGCAAATGGATATGTATTGAGAAGAACTTGGACTGCTACTGATGCTTGTGGTAACACAGCAACTGCAAGCCAGATGGTAACTTTCGGCGACAGCCAAGCACCGATCTGCTCAAATGTACCTACTGACATGACAATAGATTTAGCTGGTGGTGAAACAATACCACAACCTGCTAATGTGACGGGTACTGATAACTGTGATGCAAATCCAACAGTTGATATGAATGAGACTAGAGGTCAAGGTTGTGAATACACAATTACTAGAACTTGGACAGTAACTGATGCATGTGGAAACGCAGCTTCATGTACTCAAGAGATCTTTGTAAGAGGTGGCGTTGCGGCATGGCTTGAATTTACACAAGATGAAAATTGTGATGAAGAAAACGGTACTGCGGTACTTGCTCCTTCTAACTTTACATATGCTTGGTCTGACGGCGGAACTGGTTCTGTTAGAGAAGACTTAGCTGATGGTACTTACCAAGTTACAGTGACTGACCCAACTACAGGATGTACAACTGTTATTACAGTAGTAATTGCTGAAATTGGAAACTGTAACGTTTGTGAAGAACCAGTAATCAACAATGTAGTTGTAAACGACGCGACTTGTGGAAATGCAGATGGAAATGTTCAGCTTTCAATAGGTGGAAATCCATCTGATTACACTTATACTTGGATTCCTAATGTTGGATCTTCAACAGGAGATGGAAACATCAGAACAGGTCTTCCAGGTGGAATGTATGAAGTGATTGTATCCGATCCAAACTTTGCTGATTGCTTTGTTAAAGTAAATTTTGTAATTGGAAATGGAGATGGACCAGAGGTAGCTGATATCCAAGTGATCAATGCTTCTTGTGGTGAATCAAATGGATCTGTGAGTATCTCACCTGCTAACTTCACTTACATTTGGTTGATAGATGATTCAATGGGTGCGGTGAGAGATGGATTGGCTGCTGGTCTTTATGAGGTAGCAGTGATGGATCCTACTAGACCTGATTGTCCAACAGTGATAATGGTTGAAGTACTTGGCGAATCTGATCTTACTGCAACTGAAAATATCTTGAATGAACCAAATTGTGGACAAAGCAATGGTTCTGTTGAGATCAATGTTGCTGGAGGTTCAAATTTGACTTATGCATGGTCTGATGGAGGTTCTGGTTCTTCAAGGACTAACTTGCCTTCAGGAGCATACACAGTTACTGTTAGTGATGCTGCCGGTTGTGAAGATCTTGTGATATTTACATTGTTGGATAATGTTCCTACTGCTTCAATCGATGTAGATCCTAACTTTACAATTTGCCCGGGTGAGGGTTTCATGGTTGATTATGCTGTAAACTTATCTACAGGATTTGGAACACCAGCTACTGAAACGATCATTGATCAAAATGGTAATACAGTTCAAAACGGTAGCTTGTCTGCTGGATCATATTGTATAGTTATCGCTGATAACGATGGTTGCATCGCAGGTGAAGGTTGCTTTGAAGTAGTTGAATCTCAAATGGTATCTGCAGGTTATACATCAACTGATGCTAATTGCAATACAGGAGGTTCAATAACTATAACTGCAGATGGAGGTGCTTCTCCGCTTACTTATGCTTGGTCAGATGGTTCTTCGGAGGCGTCTAGATCAAACTTAGCAGAAGGTACTTACACACTTACTATTACTGATGCTAATGGTTGTGAAACGGTTTTAGATGCTGTTTCTATTGATACAGATTGTGACACCAACCCTTGTTTATTAACTGCTTCTCAATTTGTTCAATCACTTCCTTGTAATACTGATGGTACGCTAGGAACTGTGATCATTAATGCTGCTGGAGGAAATGGTGTTATAAATTACGCTTGGTCTAATGGCAACAATACTGCAGAGGCAAGTAACTTAACTGCTGGAAATTACTCAGTAACAGTTACAGATGCCGATGATTGCGAAGTTATTATTGATAATATTACTTTAGATAATGATTGTGATGTGACAAATCCATGTACACTTTCAGCTACACGTTTTGTACAAGCTTTACCTTGTGATGCTGATGGTACACTTGGTACGGTAGTTATAAATGCAGTAGGTGGGAATGGCACAATTAACTACAATTGGTCTAATGGCAACAATACTGCTCAAGCAACTGACCTGACAGCAGGAAATTATTCAGTAACTATTACTGATGAAGATGGCTGTTCTTACGAATTGAATTTTGTTCTTGATTCTGCATTAAATTGTGGAATGACAGGATGTACTTTGAGTGGAAATTCACATACGCTTTCATTGCCATGTGCAGATGCACTAGGTTCTGTTAACATAGATGATACTGGAGCTCAAGGAAACATTACATATGCTTGGTCGGATGGATCTACCGATGGTCCTGGAAGAAATGATCTAGCAGCTGGTTTCTACACAGTGACACTTACTGATGCAGCTGGATGTCAAGCAGAAGTACAAGTAGTAATGATCCTAGATCCTAATTGTCCGGTTGTTGGTTGCACTTTGACAGCTGCGGCTAATGTAATTGCTCATCCTTCTTGTGATGATAATGATGGACAAGTAGAAATTATAGTAAGTAACGCAAGTGGAGCAGTTAACTTTAACTGGTCAACTCTTGGATCTGGTAATGAAGCTAGTAACCTTTCTGAAGGAGCTTACGGAGTAACTGTTACTGATGCTCAAGGTTGTGTTGCCGTTGTAACATTTAATCTAGCTAAGCCAGCAGATTGTGGCGGAACAGGAGGATGTGATCTTGCACTTACTGCATCGATCTTATCTCAACCTACTTGCGCAGACAATGATGGTTCTGTTAGCTTGACTGCGATAGGAGCTACAGGTAATGTAACTTATGCTTGGTCAAATGGAATGAGTTCAGATGGAGCTTCAACGCTTGCTGATGGTGCTTATGCGGTGACTGTTACAGATGGAGAAGGTTGTACAGCAATGACAACTTTCGTTCTAATCAAGCCAGCAGATTGCCCAGGTGAAGAAGGATGTGATGTGATGTTAAGTGCATCTATTTACGCTCAACCTTCATGTGCAAACAATGACGGTACAGTTAATTTGACTACATTGAATTCAACAGGTACGCTGTTATATGCTTGGTCAAATGGATTGAATTCAAATACTGCCAACTCATTAGAGGAAGGTGCGTACACAGTTACAGTTACTGATGGGGAAGGTTGTACAGCTAGTACAGCATTCATGCTTACAAAACCTGCAGATTGTGGAGGAGAAGGTTGTGGAGGTTCCTATACTGCAGTTGATGCAGAATGTAATGATGGACTAGGTTATGCTTGCTTGGATATTATTAAGACTCAATTTGAGTCATATAATGTTTATCATAATGGTGTTGAGTACCAAGAGCAGATCTTAGCTTGTAGCCTACAACAGATTGTTAGATATGATTACGGAGTACTTCTTGGACAAGGATTTAAAGGACCTTACCAGGTGAATAACTGGATGGTTAATGGAGAAGCTTTCAGCGGTACATTCCAAAATGTAATCGAGTTAGTTGCTGCTATGAACCAGTGGGATCCTAATGGAAATTGGACTTTAGATCAAGCGACTCAGAGAATTGTAGGAGGTAATCCTGATACTGAATACTCTGACTTTAACATTGATCAATTGGCTGCATTGAATTCAAGTGCAACTGTTGGAATCAACTACGGAGTTGTTGCTTTAGGTACTGCAATAGGACCATTTACGGAAGGGTCTCATGAGATCATCTATTTCCAACCAGGTTCTACTTGTCCTGATACGTTGTTGATCACTGTTGATTGCAACCCTGATTCAGAATGCGAGTTATCAGCAGACTACGTAATTGTTACTGCTCCATGTGAAAATAACTTGGGTGTTGTTAATATCAATGCTCAGAACGGAACAGGTACGATCACTTACGCTTGGTCTGATGGCGGAACTGGTGCTAGTAGAAATAACTTGACTGCTGGATCATACTCAGTATTGATCTCTGATGCAGAAGGATGTGAGTACTCAGTTGCCTTCTTACTAAGTGCTGTTACGGATTGTGAAGATAATGGATGTGGTGGAGCTTACGCTGAAATGGATGCAGAATGTTCTAACGGACAAGGTTATGCTTGTTTCGATATACCTAAAGCAGAAATCCTAGATTACGAAGTTTTTCTTAATGGTAACTTATGGGCTGATGAACCATTGAATTGTAACATCATGGAGATAATTAGATACGATTACTCTGTATTATTGAATAGAGGTTATAAAGGTCCTTATCAGATTGATTCATGGATCGTTGATGGCGAATTATTCTCTGGTACATTTGAAGATATTGATGAGATCGTTGCTCAAATGAATGTTTGGGATCCTGCAGGAAACTGGGAGATCGATGCAAACATAGGTAGGGTAGTAGGAGGAAATCCTGATAGCAATTATGGAGATATGAGAATCAAGCAATTGGCTGCTCTGAATTCATTTGCTACAATGGGTGTGAACATTGGATCATTGGCTCAAGGTTCTGCTTACGGACCTTTGGATGATGGAACACATACTTTCACATATTTAGCTCCTGGAGCTGATTGCCCGGATACATTAGTTGTAACTGTAAACTGCGATAATGTACAAGATGCTGTTCTTATCAAGAATACGATGACAACTTCTACAGGAGTAGGACAAGCTATTAACATCTGTATTGATACTGATGGCTTGAATGGTGCTGCAATCGAAAGTACAACATTGTGTGGAGGACCTGAAGCAGGTTCTGCTGCAAACATTGCAAATGGTTGCTTGAACTACACACCGGGTCCTGCATTGAATGCTGGTGACTCAGATGAGATCTGCTTGAAAGTTTGTGATGCTCAAGGAAACTGTATCGAAACTGAAATTACAGTTACCATTACTGGAAGTGATAATGATCCAGGAAACAATGATCAAACTATTGAAGATTCTGGTAATGATACAAATCCTAACAATGATGACTCAGGTACAGGAAGTACTGATGATTCAGGAACGGAAGGAAGTGACGATTCAGGACTAGATGAAGATTGTCCTGACATGTTCAGCTTAGATGCTTACACGGTAGTTGCTGAAGATTGTGATTCAGATGCTGTATTCTGTACAGATTATGATGCACTTGTATTCAACAACTTCACTTTCAACCTTGATGGTCAAGAGCCACAAATTGAAGGTTGCAATTATGAGACTACAATGATGTATGCTTATGTGACTATTCCTTTCGAAGGTCAGAATGGGCCATATGTTATGGATTCATGGGAAGTTAATGGTGAAGAAGTTTCTGGTAATTTTGCCAATATAGAAGAACTTGTTGTTTTGATGAATCAATTAGATCCATCTGGAGATTGGAACTCTGATGATGCTATCAGTTCTATCTACGGAGGTTCTGAAGCTACTTCTTACGGAAACATATCAGTTTCGCATCCTGCAACAATGCAATCTGGAATACTTGAGTTGAATACTCAAAGCTTGCCAAGAGGAATTGCAGTTTACATGCCTGTAGGAGAACATGAATTGATCGTTACAGATAATACAACAGATTGTGTATCTGCAGTAACTGTAGATGTAACTTGTGATGAAACAGGGATTGGTGAAGTGACTACAACTGGACCTGGTGGTTCAGTTAGAGTTAACCCTATCGCTGCGGATGATGATATGATGATGAATGTTAACCAGCCAATTTCTTCATTCAGATTGTTAGACAATGATAATTTGAAAGCTGATAATGGTAGCATTTCAATCTCATCTTATCCAATGAATGGAGACCTTACTGTGAATGATGATAATACAGTTAATTACACACCTAGAAAGGGGTATTGTGGTGATGATAGCTTTGCTTATGTATTAAATACAGAAGGCGGAGAGGATGTAGCAACTGTTGATATTCAAATTCTTTGTGAAGAACTTACAGTGTTTAATGGATTCTCACCAAACGGTGACGGTACGAATGATTACTTTGAAATTCTTGGAATCGAAGCTTTCCCAAATAATGAATTGATCATATTCAATAAGTTAGGAAAGCAAGTATTTGCTAAGAAAGGATACACTAACTCAGAAGCTTGGGATGGTACATGGAATGGATCATCTCTTCCGTCAGGAACTTACTTCTACATTCTTGATAATGGAGAAGGAGACAAGCAATCTGGTTATATACAGATGAATAAATAAACTAAAGTAGAGGCCAGATCATTAGATCTAGTTTTCCTTTAGTTTCGTACGAATGAATAATGAGGAGGCTGTTGCAATTTGCAACAGCCTTTTTTTATTTACATTTTTTTTAGAGAATTCGTTACCTTTTTATTTCTCAGAGTATTAATACCTGTAAGCAAAAAAATTGCTTTCAGGCGAAATCTGAAAAGCCTAATAATAGAGTAGGGATCAAAAAATATTATTATGAAATTATTTAGTTTAGTTTTGTTTATTGCAGTTTGTTTTTGCTCTTGCGAAAAAGAAACAAATTTATTTGATACAGAGGATGGAAAACTGTATTCTTCCAATGCCGGTGCGGCAACATATTTTGCTGTTGGTCCTGGCAATGGTGGAGATAGTGAAGTAGGGACTGTTGATTGTAATGAGCCGGGGATGTGTAATACTGGAGGTGGAGGTGGTTCATTAAGTTATTATTCCGATTTTAATCATGCAGCAGCGGCAGCATACAACAATGATGAAACATTAGTCAGTCTATCCTTGACTTCTAGTGGAGATATTAAACTTAGATTAATAAAAGGCAATTCATACACAAATCAATTTTGTGGATCAGGGATAAGTACTTTTTATATAAATGGCTCCATTGATCTTCCAAGTAATGTTAGCGCTGCTTTAGGTGGATCAAATCTTACTCTAAATACAGGAAATTATCAGTTAGTGAATCAATCAAATGCTGCTTGCTTTAGTGGTGAAACAATTGTGATCCAGTAAAAATATAAAAACTGAAAAAGCTAATCCATTTTAATGGATTAGCTTTTTTTAATTATGAAGGCAAAAAGAAATAGACCTAAGCAAACACAAAATATTAAAATGATTTGAGAGGCATAGGAATTGCTTTTTATCGCCTTATCATTCCCAATATGATTTAACGCCGCCCAATAAAATGGATGTGCTTTTGCCTTAGGGGAACTTTCTAAATAATTCAATTTTGCAATTCTTAATGCATTGGTTTTCGTCGCTCCAGAAAAGAGTTTATTATAGTAAGACTTGAAAATACTAGAAGTGGTGCAATCATCTACTTCCCATTTTGTAACGATCATACTAGGTATACCAATGGCTTGAAAATCCTTCGAGATTGAAAGTAGTCCTTCTCCTTTGGCCAACTTACCGGTACCACTATTACAGATACCCAATACGACTTGGTTGGCGTTTATTTTCAACTTCGGTAGTTCATAATTAGAGAGCGCTTTGTCAGTAAAAAAGATTTTACTAAAAGCAGGATTGATGGTGTCAATAGCCGTGTGGGTACTGAGGTGCAAGACATTTGATTCTATAGGGAAAGCAGAAATATTCTTCATGCTTGCTTCAGCATTTCTAAAAATATTGCTTTTAAAGTTATCTTCAATAAACGCCACTTCTTCTTTTGCACACTCTAAAGGCAACAGATCATAGTTTTCGAAAGTTGGTAAATAAGCAGTTACATCAGAGCTAAACTTTTTTACCGCTTGATTTTGATATTCAATAAATAGGGAACCTGCATAATTATAGTTGACAGAAAAATTATTGACCAAGTAGGGGAGGCTTTTATAATTTTCAGCAGTGGAATTATCAGTTAAAAGCGCTTCAAAGGAAATAAGGTTCAAATCTCCATCAGGAATGATAATTAGATTTTTAATTTCAGGATGATCATTCAAATAGGACCCCAGGAGGTTTTCATAAAGATAGTAGGCGGTTGCTTTGTATGCTGCTAGTACGCTTTCATGCTTTGCAAGATCAGGTGGGTTAGAACATATTTTTGAGAAAGTATTTATTTTTTCAATGAAACTTTTGTCACCCTCTATCTCCTCAAAATCAATAGCTCCTTTTGAAACAAAGGCAACATATATTTTGTCATGGCTTGTGAAGTATTCAACAAACAAATAAGAATCATCCTCCAGGTTGTTTTGGATCTCTTCAACAGTTAGATTACTTTCTTTTATTGTTAAGTTGTCATAGGTTGGGAATACAACTTTTAGAGAATCTTGAACTTCTTTTAGCCTTCTGTTAAGGTTGAATATTTTAGAAGTTATTAATTGTACCTCACTCTCAGAAGATCCTTTGTTTTTAAGTTTGATGAGTTCTTCTTTCTCGTATTTAATATCAAAGATCAGATCGTTTTCTTTTTGTTGATCTGCTTCAGGTATTTGAAGTTGTTTTTGAGTCAGTTTCTTAGTGTTTTGATCTTGCAGTAGTTTAGATTTGTTTTGATCTAGAAACATCAGGGCTAGATCATTGTAGTGCTCATCTTTCGTTTTTAAATAAAGTTTTTTACTAATTTCATGACCAAGGGAATAAATTTTTTCTGTTTGTTTAGAACTTTCTAGTTTTGCTGATTCTGAATAATATTCATTTCTGATTTTATTGATTATCTTGACGCAAAATTGTAAATGATCTAAACAATAAATTATGTTTGCCGAATCCTCTTTTAACTGATGAAGTGATCTAGCTTTTATAAAAAGAAGATCAATTAAAACCTTTTGCGGTGTAAAGTAATCTGAATCTGACGGGATGTCATTTATTTTATCAGTATTTAAATCAGGGAAGATATTACAGATTCCATTGTGCGCATGCTTAACAGATTTTATAAAGTCGTTTTGTTCAAAATAGAATTTAGATAGAACATACTCAGCTTTTGAAATTTTTGCAAAGTTGCCATCCAATCGATAAAGTTTAGATTTCTTGGCCAAAGCCTTTAAATAATATTCTTCTGCCAGTGTAAAATTATTGTTTAAGTTGTATGCTTGTGCTTTGAGTGCTTCAATAGTCCCATCATCTTCCTCCGGATAAAGCTTAACAATAGCTTCTGCTTTTTTAATGGTTTGTAATGTTTGTTCAGGTAGATTTAATGCTAATACTGTTCTACAAGTATTGAGGGTGTTTCTTAATACTAATCTTTTGTAAAATATATCTCTTGAATTAAATTTACCTAACCTTGATTCATTTATGTTTAGTAAATTAAAAGATGAATTGTAATTTTTAAGTTCTCTTTCACAATTTGCTAAACTAATTGTTCGAAAAATTATATTTCGTTCGGCTATCTGATAACTTTCATGTGAAGATTCAATTTTTTTAAGTATTTCAATAGCTTCTGAATAGTGAGACTTTGCTTCTTCAATATCTCCAAGCTCAAAATAGTCGTATCCTAAATTAGCTAAATATAATGCAGCATCAGACTTATTGTCTTTTAAATTTTTTACAATATCAAGTGCGAGATTATGATATTTAATAGCTTTAATATAATCTCCTTTAGGTAAATAGATATAAGCATAGTTACTGTAAGCAAGTGCTAAGCCAGGTTCATTTTGAAGATGCTTTTCGGCAATATTAACTATTTCTATTGCAAGTTTCTTAAACGCGGTGTGATTTTTTTGTTGGTAATAGTATCTGCACTTTATTTGTAAAGCTGCAGTAGAATTAGCCCAATCTTGTCTTTCATTTGATTGTCTATAATAGTAATCAGTATATAAAAACAACGAATCATGATTGTCTGAAGAAACAAAAGAATATGCTTTTTTTTGATAGTCAATTTTTGGATCGTAGTCCGGCATATTTTGGGAAAATAGGACTTGGCTAACCAATAAAAATGTGAAAGTTTGAATTAAGCAATTTGCTTTCATGCCTAAATTTAATGAGATTTGGCAATTTATAACTACTACTTAACTTATATTACCTCTAAAGAATCAAACTTAGAAAGATTTAGGAATGTTCTTGTTGAAGATATGGATATAAAAATAAGTCCTAATGAACATGTAATTCACTAGGACTCATTTTATTAGAAAGATAATCTTAGATTCTCTTTTATTCAGATATTAGAAAGTTTTAGTTAATTTATGTACTTCTGTTTTTCCATTGATATTCAATTTGCAAAAATAGAAACCTGTTTCTAAATTAGAAGTATTTATACCAGATCTAACCTTTGTTGATAAGCTTTTTCTTTCCATCATTAACTTTCCTTGCATATTGTAGATCTCCACTGAATATTCACTATTTAAGCTAGTTGAAAACTCAAAATTTAGTTCATTAGAAAATGGATTAGGAGAAATACTTGCCAATTTGCTTGATTCAAGATTTTGATTTGCAGTTGGTGCTTCTGTATCAAGATTTTCAACATTTTGAAAATTTTCATCATTTTGATTAATTATTCTTGGCCCATCATAAGCACAATAACAAAAACAAACTTGTTCTTTGTCATAGTTGGTGTCTCCCGGTTCACAACCTAGGTCATTACCACAACATTTTTCTTCAAAGATATAACACGGAAAAAATTTGTCATCATCGATATTATATAAAGGGAATGGTTGAATGTCAGCATGGACGCTCATTGACCATTTCTTAAGTTCTACAGGATCATTTAAGCATTCAAAATAATTTCCAATAGGTAAACCCGTTAATTCATGTCTAAAAATATAATCAGTTTTATTGCCCATTACTACATCTTCCTCTCCAGTATAAACAAACACATCGATGTCTGGTACAGAGCTCATAATAAAATTACCATTACTATCTTTTTTTTTATAAAATAGTTTCATAGGATCAAGGCCAGCGTTAGTTAAAGTAAAAGTGTCTCCAGGTGATGGATATGATGTTGGATCTAATGGGTTGGGTTCTGGGTGTATATTTGCGATTCTCAAAACAAGATCAACACTTGCTTCACATAAATTGTAATCATCGATATATGCTTCTGTTCTGCCGTAAATTGTATTGCACTCATTTTCTAAAGAGGCTGAGAAATTTCCTTCGCATATAGCTTTTACAGTCATCATACTAGCATCCTCCTCCTCAAAAGGACAATGAGCACACAATAAACTGGAATTCAAAAATAAAATGAAAGTCAAAAAGAATGCACCTAGGTTTAGCAGTGATCGATTAGTCATAATTAGTTGTTTTAGTTGGATGTTTTAGTTATCATTTAAAACTACAAGTTTTATGCGAATAATTCAATATTTTCGTCACATATAAATTGTTGTATATTAACAAACTTCAACATCCATGATCCTTTAATCATTGGAGAATTTCTCTCCTGTCTCTGATTAATACCCTCATTTTAGAAAAGGTAATAGTAATAGCTAACTTTTTTTTAAATGGTGATTATGTTAAATTACAGATTAAAATAATATTTAGTGATTTTGAGTTACCTTTTTGGATGTAAAAGAATTAATACATGAATAATGATTCAAACAAGGCATTGAAAGATGCTGAGATTATTGAACTTCTAAGATCAAATGACAAAATCAACAACGATAAGGCGTTTTTAAGCATTTATCAGAGATTTTATAAAATGGTCAAAGGATTTGTGGCAGCAAATTCTGGAGACGAAATGGCTGCCGAAGATATATTTCAAGATTGCTTGATAATATTATTCAAAAAGGCAAAATCAAAGGATTTTACACTTACAGCTGGATTAGGTACCTACATGTATTCAATTTGTAAAAATCTATGGCTAAAGGAGTTGAAAAAAAGTGGCAGAAGTATCTCCCTCGATGAAGAAGTGAACTCAATTCCCATAGAAGAAAGCACATTAGACAGCCTTGCTCATTCAGAAAGGGCTATGATCATTGCTTCATTGCTGGATAAACTAGGGGAGGGATGTAAAAAAATAATATTACTGTATTACTATGATAAATATAGAATGAAAGAAATCGCTCAAGAATTGAATCTATCCTCAGAACAAATTGCGAAAAATAAAAAATCAAACTGCATGAAAAAACTGAGAGAATTAATTTCAGCCAATATTGGGCTGAAAGAGTTTTTTAGGTTCTAATTAAACTTATTACAATGAAGGATCACACTGAAAAAATTGACAATTACATTCTTGGTAGATTATCTCCCAAGGAGGAAGAAGGATTTGCTCAAGAACTAAAATCTAATCCTGATATGACTATACTTTACAAACAACGACTACTGTTATTGGAAGGCATAGAAGCCCAAGGTGACATTGAGTTGAAAAAAAGACTCAAAGATATCCATAAAAAGTTTGAAGGTGAGGATCAGGCAATTGAAAAAAGTGGAGGTCCGGGAAGAAGTATTTTCTTATTATTGGCCGCTGCAACGCTTGCCGCTTTGGCTTACTTCTTTTATTCTCAAGATTTAAAGCCTGTGAAGATGGAGGATGAAAAAATTTATGCAAGTTCTTATGAACCATATGAATTTTCTTCTGGAACAAGATCTGATGAAGCAGACAAAAGTTTTGGCAATGCGGTCGCTCAATACAACAATAAAGAATACGACGCGGCTAGTAATAGTTTTGAAAAATTGTTAACCCTAGACTCTCAAAATTTAGAATATAAATTTGGCTACGCTTTAAGTAAATTGCTAGGAAGCACACCAGAGGAAGGAAAAGATCTAATGCAACTGATAATTTCTAAAAACGATCCCGTTTTCAAAGACCAAGCAATCTGGTTTCTTGGACTTGCAGAACTAAAAAGTGGCAACAGGGAGAAAGCCAAGCAGCTTTTTATGACCTTGAGTAAAGACAGTCAAGCAGATCACCATAAGGATGCAATCGATGCTCTAAATAAAATGGGAAAATAAAATGTTGCAATAAATTTTGAAAACAACCTGCTTTTCAAGAGGATGGTAGCTGAAAAGTTGCCATCCTTTTGTACATAAGTTTCTCTAATCTTCTCACCGTGTTCGCTGCGACTTCCAGTCGCAAGTATCCGTTCGTCAAAGCCACTGGCTGTATATGGTGCTGCGAAAAATAAGGCACGAATCTATAAGAAGATTAAAAAACAAGTGTTTCAAAATCTCTCCCACCTTCTTGGCTTACTTACAAGATTCAGAAATAAGCGAAAGTCCAAGCTCCACAAACTTCTCGAATCTTTCATTCTTTTTAATGTTACCTTTTTCAAACTCAAGGTATTAATTTATGTATCGATTAGTAGTTACATCATGAAAATTAAAACTGCCAGCTCGGGACTAGAAACTTGATTTCTATTTCGAAATATGAAGGTTTTTACTTTTCACCTTAGCTACAAATTGAAGGAGAAATTCAACCTATCAACTCTAAAAAATATTAGGTAATTTAATAAAATATAAAGCTATGAAAAAATTAATTTTTCTATGGACACTACTATGTTCCATGCTGACAATCCAGGCTCAGAACCAAATAACCCCAATCTCAGTACCCTTTGTAAACAGTTTGTGCTTCACAACTTCTACTTCTGAAGGGATACTGTTTGAAGATCACATTGAGATTGCGAATTTAAGCATTCAAGATCAACTTTTGATCAAAGAAATAAATTACTCGCACCAACATTTTGAGTACTTTGATGATCAAGGATTTCCTGTTGAAGACAAAGAACTTATGTTTCACGAAAATTTATATCCAGAGTGGTTTATACCAGCTTCAGTATATCGCTCTGATGTGAATGGATCAACAAGCATCTTTACGCAAATGAACGATCTAATATCTGGAGGTTGGGCAGGTGCCACTAAAAGTAATTCTCCTGTAGGAGTCTATAAAATAGATTCCCAAACTGGTGAAAAAGTTCATTTTATTGAACATTCTTTGGATAGCAGGGAAGCATACAATGAGTATACTGAAACAGTAAGAAGTTTAGGTTTTCTGGAAAACTATGTCTATCCAGAGCCAACACAAGAAGTTTTAAATTTTCTTTCAAATTCAGGATTCTCTGTAACTCAAACTTTAGATGAAATTATTGCGGAAAATCTTGACTTGAAAATGACTTGGCCAAACAACGATAAGATATACTTAGTAGAGATGTTTGAACATGGTGTTTCATTAGGTAAAGAATCAAATTTTTACACTTATGATAACACCTTTCAGCAGTATTTACTTAAGAGCACTTCGGTAACTATTACTAAATCATTTAGTACTGGTCAAGATTATATGGCATACAGTATAAAATTATTCGAAGGATATAATGAAACATGCTCTGTTCCAGGAAATCAAGTATTCCGTTTGGCAAATGAAAAATTTGTCAATGAGGTAACTGTTAAGCCAAATCCTTGCAATGATTATACCGAAATTGAATTTCCTTATTCAGATTCAAAGACTAAGATTAGTTTGTTTGATTTAACTGGAAAATTTCTTTTCATACGCAACGTAGATTCTGCAGATCAAAATCTAAGAATATCAACAAGTGATTATCCTGGAGGAATATACATTGTTAAAGTTGAACAAGGTGAAAAATTATTTACTAAAAAATTAATTAAACAATAGACTCATGAAAAATATAAAGCTAATAACTAAACTAATATTAATGGTTGCAATGATGAATGTAAATGTATATGCAACTACATATGATCATTCCTTCGAGGAAATTACTACAATAATTATGGATACGGATGGAGATGGGATTCCTGACGATGTTGAAGGAACAGAAGATCCCGATGGAGACGGGATTCCAAATTTTGAGGATTTAGATTCTGATGGAGATGGAATTTTAGATGAAGATGAAACTGCAGCAGATTTTGACGGAGATGGGATTCCAAATTTTTTGGACTTGGATTCAGACTGGGATTTTATTCTGGATGAACAAGAAATGGGTTTTGGGGTGGATGAAGATTTAGATGGTGATGGTTTTGATAATTATTTAGATACAGATGCAGATGGAGATAATATTTCTGATTTTTCAGAATGGATAAATGATTTTGACTCAGATGGCATACCAAATTTTTTAGACACTGATTCTGACTGGGATTTTATATTGGATGTGGATGAAACTGATGCAGATGATGATTCTGATGGTCATAGAAATTTTTTAGATCTAGATGTTGACGGAGATGGGATTGATGATTATTTTGAATGGGTGAATGACTATGATAATGATGGAATTCCAAATTATAAAGATACAGATTCCGATGGAGATGGAATGTCTGATTTAGTAGAAGGAGTTGATGATTTTGATGCAGATGGCCATTTAAATTTCTTAGATCCAGATAGCGACAATGATGGAGTGATAGATGGGGATGATCAATGTTATTTAGCTCCAGGAGAAGCACCTACAGGTTGCCCATGTGAATTAATCTGTCGAAATGTATTTTGGGTACATGGTTACAAAGGGAATGACATGAGTTGGAAAGCAGCTGGCGATTATACAGAAGAAACCTATAAACTAAATAGTAGACAAATTGACTATGGAGATTACCAATCTTCTATTGAAGAGTCTGCAGCCGATGTTGCATCTGATATTGATGATATAGTAAATAATCAAATCAATACAGATCAAAACATAATTATTGCGCATAGTTTAGGTGGTTTAGTTATCAGAGAAATGGGAGTTCCTGAAAATGCCAATAATGATCCAATGTATAATGGGTTTATTACTTTTAGTTCTCCTCATCAAGGTGCTTATGTCGCAAAAGCATTAGAGAACGACTTTGAAATAATAAAAGATGCTGTTGCAGATATGTGTAAATCGTTAAGTGCAGGCCCACTTGCTGCTGAAGTTGAAGAATTTGGAATCATTGGCAACATGGGAATAATATATGATATTTTAGCTCCTGTTGTAGACATAGTGTGTGACAATGTGGCTGAGCCGGTTGTCAACTCAGGAGTTAAGTTTATTTCAGAAGGAATTGAAGAGGATATTACGCCAGAAGCAGCATCTTCCATTGCTCCGATGGCGGCAGCACATAATGCCGTTTTTTATGCCAGAGAAGAGGATAATGATGAAACCTTAACTGCAAGATTTTTAGGTGGCTTAATGGATGATATACCTAATAGACCTGTTTTTACTGCAGGTGATGTCTCTGATCAGGTAGGCTTGGACTTCGTAAATGAAGGATTAACCGTTTATAATGATTCATATGATGAGGCAAATTCTACTTTTCAATATTATCATAGCAAAGTAAAGAAGCCATGGAAATATTTGTATCCGGGGGGAAATGTCGTCTATACTGTACATCTTGTTAAGAGAAACAAAGCAAAAAAGATACGAGATGCTTTCAAAGAAGGGGTTGATTGGTACGATAGACTCAATCCCACATGGAAAAATATAATTGGAGCAAAGAAGTATTCCGAAACAGTTATTACCGGCTGCTTATGTTTGAAAAAGTGGGGTGGATTGAAATATTCTCCTGGGGAAGCAAATTGTGATGAATTAGCAGATCTTCCAGATATAATAAAATGCTGGGAAATTAAAAAAACTATATGGATTGAGAAAGATAGTGATGGTTTTATTCTTAATGAGTCTTCTAGTGATGCTCCAGGAAGAACCCCAGAATATGAGCCTCAGTTCATGGATGGCTCTAATCACATGCAAATGAAGAATGATGAAAACATGGAAGAAGCGGTCAAAAAGATTTTTGAGCTTGGCACAGTAGGAACATTCTTTATAACTGAAGAGAGAGAATAATGAGACACTTTGCAATAATATTAATAATGCTGACAGTTAAATCCTTTACTTTTTGTCAAAGAAATTTGCAAAAAGAAGTGCTTAATAACTCGATATTCAATATCGAATGGGCTGCAAGAATAGATCTTGACAACTCAGTTATCTGCGCAGATAATGTTCAGCTTTATATTGACCAATATGTACAGGGAGGGGACAAGGATTCCCCTCCTTCTGTGCTTTCTTTTGATACTGCTACCGGAGAAAATATTTGGAATTTTGTACATCAGGGTAATGTCAAAGGTGCCATTGACTTTACTTTGTTAGAAGGGAATATTTTATATGCCATGTGCAAAGATGGAGTAATCGCAATCGATCTTGAAGACAAAAATTTACTTTGGGAATTAGATTTTAAGATCAAAGGTTTTTTTAGAAGATCTAGATTGACCCTCCACAATGACAAATTGTATTGTTCGGCAAGTTGGGCTTTTAGGACAGATTCAAAAGTAGAACATTTACTTCAGATCGATACTAAAACAGGTGAATTTAGATCAATTTATGCACAAAAAAATAAAGGTAATAATACATATAATTTTTCTCCACCATCTTTTTTTGTAAATCAATTTAGCGGTAATACTTTGATTTTATTTAATGAATATCCGGATGCACAGCTTCCATTTGATGAAGGTTCTCAAAATTTAATGTGCTTAAATCTAGATACTTTTGAGGAAGTATGGAAAGTGGAAGATTTTTCTGAAAATCATCCAACAAATAAGTTTCACTCGCCAATACTTTTCGAAAACACGATTATTACTGGGGCTGATAAAAGCCTGTATTGCTTTAATGTTTATGATGGAACTTTTAATTGGAAAACTTCTTTTGATTATAGCTATGGAATTTGGTCTAAAACAAATCATTTGCTCCATAAAGATAGATTGATTGTAAACAATAGCCAAAGCTCAGTGACTTGTTTAGATCCTAGAAATGGAACAATCATTTGGAATAACGAAAAAGGGGGAGCTAATTGTACGGATAACATGTTGATAAATAATGATAAACTTATATTTACTAGCTGGGGATTTGGTTCTGTAATGGTTTTAGATTTTTATACTGGAGAAACTATTCATCAAGAACATAGATTTGATAATTCTCAATTCACTACTGATATTGTTTATGATAATAAAAATGACCTTTATATCACATCTACTTATAAGCATGTGGTTGCTTTTAGGTTAGAGTGATTGGCTAGGCAAATAATTTAGAAATGAATTCATATATGTAACTTCTAAATTAGCATAGATTATTTGTTACCTTTTTCAATTTCGACGAATTAACTGTCAAACGGCGGATTCCGAAAAGCCATCAAAAGAGTAGGATCACTATAATTAAAAATTAATGTTATGAGAAATTTAAATTTCTATTTATTCTGTTTTATTACTTGTGTTACTTTTTCTTGTCAATCTGATTTCGAGGAATTTGATATTCCTACAAATCAAGCTTATTCAACTACTGCATCAAATACAAACAATAATTCACAATCTTCTTACATGTATGTTTCCTATTGCACGCTCTCAAGTCAAGTTTGTGTTACTGCTGGCAACGAAATAAAAAATGATTGTGCCCCAACTGGAGAAGGATGCACTGTAAACCAATGTTCAGGTGGAACTGAAGATGATAGTAGAATGTTTACAACGGATATTAATGCAGCTATTCATCATGCTAGTACAAATGGTTATGCTGCTGTGGTAGGGAGATTGACATTAGACCAAAGTACAGCAACAAATGCCGTTGTTCTTGAATTACTTGTAGGGGCTCCAGAAGTGGAAGCACACGCTGCTACTTTAGCAGGGACATCTGCTTTCGATAGCTATACAATTTCTGCAGATTATCCTTTACCAGCAAATGTTTGTGCTGTTTTAGGCGCTTCAAATTTAGTAATGAAAAGAGGGACATATGCTGTTACAGACCGAACACAAAGTGGCTACTACAATGGAAAAGTTAGTGTTGGTCAATAATAACTTGAAAAATAAATAATTTATCTAACTAAGAAAAACACTTTTAGTAAAGAAAGTGATCCTTCTAGCATAGTCGTTCGCTCCTAATGGAGCAACGGCTATGCCTATTTTAGCGTCAAAATTTTGAACACCAATTACCTAGTGTTTTCGCATAATTAGTTCTAATGTTATCATTTTCAGGCTATTATGGTATATCATTTGCATCTATCTGCTTTTGAGGATCATCAGTATATAAAGACTGGTAGTTCACAATTATTTTTTAAGAGTCTTTTGTTCAAACAACTAGGGTAAAAAGTTAAATAGTATTAAGATGGTAAATTATTATTGGTACGTTCAGACAAAGAAAAATCTCATGTCAAGAATTTTGACAGTGTTGTTGATTTGTTGTATAACTTGTTTTGCTTTTGGGCATGAAGCAAAAGTTAATCCTGATCTTTCAGATTTGATTGATAGTATTAAATCATCCAACAGTCGTAAGTTAAACCATATTGAACTTAGAGTTTTAAATTATGGAAACCCTTCTTTAGTAGCTAATTGTGCCGTCAATGCAGGTGTGCCAGCATCTTTCTGTGCAGAAGATGGAATAGTTTTAGAAGGAAATACTTCAACAATAAACATAGATTTAAATTCCATATTGTGGACCATACTTTCTGTTCCTCCTGGGGCTAACATTACTATTGATAATCCGTCCTCAGCTTATTCTGAAACATCAGGAACGTATACCCCGGGAGATTATACCTTTCAAATTCAAGCAACCTGTGCCGATAACGATACGCCAACACAAACAGTGACACATTCAATTAATCCTTTACCCACACAGGCAAATTTGCCTGCTTCTCAAAATGAAGGTTGTTATAATGGAACAGGGATATCTTTATCAGGAAATGCCCCTGCAGCTGGGGAGTCAGTCTTATGGAAAGTTGCTGGTGGCTTTGGTGGAGTGATCACCAATAGTACAAATCAATTTGCCATCTTTGAACCAGAAATTCCAGATAATACTTGTTTGCAAGATGAATACCTTTCGAGATTGAGTTATACTATTATTAATTCGGATGGCTGTGAAACAGTTGATGAAATGAATATACGTTATGACTATATGGCGACTGCCTTTTATGTTGAAGCCATTCCAAAAAACCCTTGTACGCTTTGTACCAGTCTTTATGCAGCTTGTCAAAATCAAGGCTTGGGAACCTGGACATATACCGGTCCTGGAACAGCAACTTTTTGGGAAGGAGTTAATGAACCAAATACCATAGTTTGTGTGAGTGAAGTTGGTACCTACACATTTACTTGGACCGTGACAGGAGGTTGCCTTAATGGAGCTGACAATGTAGACGTCACTTTTTCTGATGTTGGATATCCTGCCTCAGTTTATGCTGGACCAAGTTATAGGTTTTGTGAAATACAACCTTCAATAGCAATGGCAGCCGATCCTCCAGGAGTTGGTCAAGTTGGAACATGGACTCAAATTAATGGTGTACCTGTTTCTATTCAAGATGTAAATGATCCAAGTTCTTTGATAACTGGTTTTGCGACTGGTGGTGGACCATGGTGGTTTGCATGGGAAGTACAAGGATCAGGACCTTCTGGTGCATGTCCTATTGTTGATACTATTTCTATTGGAGAAATCCCAGAGATCGTATGGACTCCAGAAGATTATTCGGGTTGTTATAACAGGTATGAATCTTTGTGGGAATCTAACTGGATTCCTTATTGGGGTTTTGATACTTTAGAAATTAGAGTTACCGTTTTGGATGAACCTATTCAAAGAGATCAATGCACCTTTGATACTGGACATGATATTAATTTATCATTTGAGCTTCAAGATGCAAGTGCTGGTGGTCAATTTGGGCGAGGAACATGTTATCGTACAATTGCTGATCCATCCACTTTCATGGCCATTGATCACGATGGTGTGGCTATTCATCTTAATCAGAGGGGTGTTCCTCAACATGCTTTTTGTTCTAATGATCTAGAAAATGAGGACTTTATAAAATTTAAAGTGGAATACAACAGTCTTATGTTTCCAGGAGATTACGTCATTCAATTTGAAGCTTGGGATGGGTGTAATACATATATTTCTACAGAAACATTTACGTTTATAAGTTCAGTAGGTACTCCCAATGCGGGAACGGATATAAATCTTTCATGCGGAACGACTGATTTTGAATTGGCAGGAAACTCCCTTTACTTTGGTTGCAACCAAGCAAACAAGTTTAATTGGACTATGGTAAGTGGTCCTGGCCCATCCCCAATAAATAATAGTAATTATCAAGATGACACCCCCTATATTAATAACTTAGTAGATGGAGCTTATGTGTTTAGATATGCCGAAATTCTTGGAACAGATCCTACTGCTTTTTGTAATCTAGAATATGACGATGTTCAGGTATTTGTGAGTACGACTCCTCCGTCTGATATTTCTGTGAATATTGAAAATACCTCAGTATGTGCCGGAGGTCCAGCAGCGTTGTCAGGAGAGAAAGGCGTAAATGGTATTAGCGGTCAATGGGTCTTAGTTTCATCAAGTCCTTCTGATCCTAATGGTGTAAACTTTCTTCCTGTAAATACAGCAGACAACGTGGATGTTACAGGTTTAGAACCAAATACAACCTATACAATAGCTTATGAGGTGACGAATATGTGTGGAACTGCAAGTGAAGAAGTTAATTTTGCAACCACAGCAAATCAAGGTCCCGATCCGGCAATCATAGATGATGAGGTCATTTGTTTGGATCAAGCAACAACAACTACAAACTTAAACGCACAGCCTATAAGTGTTGGTGATGGAATGTGGGAATTGGTATCGCAGCCAGCTGGTGCAACAGCTACTATTAATAGTCCGTCCTCTAGCTCTACAACAGTTCAAGGTTTAAATATCTGTGGAGCATATGTCATGGTTTGGCAAACATCTAATTCAGGTTGTCCAACAGTATCAACAGACACTGTAAAAATTGCAAAGTGTAATCCAACACAACCTAATGCAGGTTCAGATATTGATATTTGTAATGCACTTGATTTCCCGTATAACGTATCTCTTTCAGCAAATGCAATAACCATTGGAAGTGGAGCATGGTCACAGATCTCGGGACCATCTGTTGTTACTTTTTCAGATAATACTGATCCTTCTGCTGATGTTACTTTGCCAATTATAGGAACATATGTTTTGATTTGGACTGCTGATTTTTATGGCTGTAGTGAATTACAAGATTTTATTACAATTGAAGTAGGAGGTGCCCCTTTTGCACATGCTGGGCCAGATCAGAGTCGTTGTGGCGGCTCTAATGTATTTACTTTAGATGCTTTGGATATACCGGCAGGTTCAGGTAATGGAGTTTGGTCTATCAATTCTGTGAGTGGAACACCAGGCGCTAGTTTTGCCAATGTGAGCGACCCAAATACTTCTATTACTTTTTTAAATGGAGGTGTTGTTGAATTAAAATGGTCTACGTTTTCAGCAGATGTTGAAAACCCTTGCCCTGCAAAATCGGACCTTATAATCATTGAATACGTAAAAGATGCCGACGCAGGTCTTGATCAAAAATTATGTGAAGCATCCTCTGCTACTTTAAATGGAAATATTCCAGAAGACGAAAGTACCATTGCGTGGACTCAAGTTTCTGGTCCAAACTCCGCAACAATTGGGAGTCCGACAAATTATTTTACAAGTGTTAGTAATTTGGTAGCAGGAACTTATGTTTTTCGTTACAGCAAAAGAAATCCAGCTTGCCCTAATTCTTCTGATGACGTGACTATTGAGATTGGATCAATGCCTACTTTGCCTGACGCTGGTGGGGACGAATCTTTATGTGTACATCCATTTACAAATGAATTCAGTTTGAATGGCGTTGCACCTCCCTCTGGCACAATTGCGTTTTGGGATTTGGCTCAAGAACCAGCTGGTTCAAACGCAAGTATTTCAAATGTAAATGACCCTAATGCTCTAGTTTCTAATTTAGCTGCTGGTACTTATGTCTTTAGATGGTACTATGAAAATGAATTTTGTCAATATTTTGATGAGGTAATTTATGAAATTGAAACAGTAGGATGTTGTCTAATTGATATAGTAGATACAGATATTAATTGTGATGATAATAATACGCCTACTTTTTCAAATGACGATGTATTTTATGTCGACTTAACGATTAATGCCCAAAGTGGATCAAGCTGGACCATGGGAATATATTCTGGTTCATATGGAGTTACTCAAACTATTGGCCCTTTTGTTATTGCAAATGGAGATCTCAATTTTACAATACAAGATGCTTCAAACCCAACTTGTCAATATGAACTTGTAATAAGTCCACCCCCAACTTGTTCAAATGCAATTCCTTGCGATATAACCAGTATAACCATTACAGATGCTTGTGATGATAACGGGACTCCTACAGATCCAAATGATGATACTTTTACTTTTGAGTTGACTGCCAATGCTACAGGAGGGACAACATGGACAGGTGGTGGGCAATCAGGCTCATATGCAGTTCCTACTTCCTTTGGACCATTTGCCATTTCAGGTGGAAATATTTCATTTACAATAACTGATTCAGCTGATCCTAGTTGTACGCATGAAGTTGATGTAACTCCTCCTATGCCTTGTTCTAATGAGGTAGATTGTGATATTACGAATGCCTTAATAAGTAAATCATGTGATGATAATGGTACACCAACAAATCCTAATGATGATCAATGGAGTTTTACACTCACTGCTCTAAATAATGGGGGTACTTCTTGGACAGGTGGTGGATCAGGAGGTAACTATGGATCTGCAGTTAATTTCGGTCCTTATGCTATTAATGCTGGAAACCAATCCTTTACAATAGTAGATGATGACAATCCTACTTGTAGTTATTTGGTTGACGCATCGCCTCCTTCTGATTGTTCTAATCAAGAAGCTTGTTCTATAGATAGTTATACTGTTACAAATATAAATTGTGATGATAATGGAACTTCAGAAGATCCTGAAGATGATACATTTACTTTTACAATTAATGTTGTAGGTGAAGGGCCAGGATGGAGTGGAGGTGGATTGGTAGGAAGTTTTAATTCTCCAACAGTCATGGGGCCATATGAGATCTATTGTGGAGATTTGAACTTTCAATTTGAGACACAGTGTAATAATGATGTTTTAAACGTCAATATTATTGCACCACCTGCATGTTCATTTGATCCAGATTGCAGTTTTGTTTATGCTTCTTTAACTTCAAATAATTGTTGTTCGTCTTGTGATGGAAACATAATATTGAATACGATCTATGATGACACTTATGATGTGTCACCAGCTTCAAATGTTGCCGAATTTAAACCAACCAATGTTTCAAGTACTGCTTCAGCTGTAAGTTCTAATTCAGGTTTCCCCGTAGATAATATTGCTTTTAACTCCTTAACAACTGGATTTGAAGAAAATCCATGGTGGGAGATAGATCTCATGGGGCAATACGATTTAAGCCAATTAATAATGACAGGATTAAATGGAGGCTCTTATACAGTATTAGTTAGAACAACTCCTTTTACTTCATATGATTTAACTGCAGCATCATCTGGAGCAACTTCTTACAATACAAATACAGGCACGCTTGCCCTTTCTGGACAAGGAAGATTCATACGTATTTACAAAAATGGAATCGGGCAAATGACCTTAGATGAAGTTCAAATTCTGGCTACATCAAATCCTACAACAAATCCTTTTTCATTTAGTTGGGATATTCCGTCCGTCGGAAATGTTCAAAATCCTACTTGTGTTGATCCAGGAAATTATAATGTCACAGTCACGGATAATGTGACAAACTGTGAAAGTATTTTGTCTGTGACAGTCGAATAATATTCAAATTAGATTTAAATGTACTGCGTAAAATGCTACTGATCAATGATTGGATTTCAATCTTGATGAAAAGTCCTATGGGAAAATACTGTTATTAGTATTTTCCTACCGTATTCTTTCAATTTCATACCTTTCAATAAGTATTTAAATATTCTTTCAAGTTTAAAATACCCCCTTTGGTATAGATATTGTCTTACAGTATATAGTATATAACTTATAGAAAGGTGAATTACCTTTTTCTCGCCATCCTGGCTTCTACACGAACAAAAACATACCGAACACTCACTTATTGCAAAAGTTAACAGTTGACTTTTCTTGAGGGCATTTTGACTCTCAAGAAGAGTTTTAGGTGCATAATGCTGGATAAACACAAATTTTAAATTTTTTTTATGCGAAACGCTATGGTGAAAAGATTACAAAATTCTAGTTACAATTTGAGAGTTAACATTTTAAAAGCTAAACCATTTTTGGCTAGCGTTTTATTTTGTACCTCATTCTTGTTCTTTGCTTTTTCATTAAATGAAAATGAAAAGACGGATTTGTCGTCATATCTTTTTAAAATAAAGATGGCTAATAAGATCAGTGCAAAAAAAACCAATCTTAGGGTGTTTTCAGAACATGAGAATGACAATTTAATTAGCGCTGAAGAACTTGGTGTATTATTCAAAGAAGATTTGGAGAGCAGATCAGCATGCGGAGAATTGAGTGATAATGACCTACTTCTAAAAAGAACACTAGCTGCTAGTCTTAGTATAAGGAAAGGTGCTTCAGTTCCAAATCCGGGTATAGGAGATGTTTTTACTTATACAATTCAATACGCTTGTACAAGTATCACTGAACATTGTGATGATGTAGTGATAACGGATGTGATTCCTAGTGGATTGAATTATATTGGTGCATCGGTTTCAACACCGGGAGCAACGGTTACATTTAATGATCCAAACCTGGAGGTTACTTTTAGTTCTGGAAATGGTAGTGGTTTAGATGCAGGTTCAACTGGAGAAATAATTATTCAAGTCAATGTTAGCCCTAGTAACTCGCAAGGTAGTACAATTACTAACATAGTAGATATTACAAGTTCCAATGCAGGTAACGAAACAAGTAGTGTAGATGTGACCATTCCCGGAGGTGGAGGACCTAACTTCGAAGATAAAATTTACCTTAGCAAATGGGGATGGGGTGCACAAGCAGTTGGTGGATATTTTGATTATGGCATGACTTATCACAATTTTAGTAATCAAGCATTGACGAACGTGGAGATCATAGATTATCTTCCTCCGGCTTTCGATTTAAATTCAATTTGGGTTTGGGGAAATGCAGCATTGAATGAATCCTACACCGTGTCTTATGAATTGAGTAATAACCAAGGTAATTGGGTGCAGTGGTTTACAGCAGTAAATAATGTGGGTGAATGGGAAGATGTCAATTCATTAGGTTTACCAGCAGGTGTATATATAAGTGGAATAAAACTATTTTTTCCAACCATTCCAGGAGATGGTACTTATCATCCATCCTCAAATCTTTACCCTTATTTATCAATGACTGGTCAATTCATGGATCCCGACCGAAATGGAGATCCAGTAGGCCCGGGAGACATTATTGAAAATTGTGGAACTTTTGGATCTGATGAATATGCAAATGTTGAATCATGTAAGGAAATTACTTTAGAAGAACCTTTTTCACTTATCGATAATGGAAAATGGGAAGAGAGAAATCCAAGTGATTATCTGAAAGGTGATGAAATCTATTATTCATTAAGAACTGGGCTTGAATTATCAGCAATATCTGCTGATGAATACATCGTGACAGATCTGTTACCCTTAGGAATGGACTATCAACCGGGGACATGGATTTTAACAAACATTGAATATTCTATTCCTGGACAAACATTGCCTCAACCATATTTCGAGCAAATTCCTAATTGGAATGGAACAGGTAGAACAATGTTAAGATGGATATGGAATGATACTTATGGGAATAATTTTCAGCTTGATCCATTGCCAGATTCTCAAAGATTTCAAATAAGATTTAAAGTTGATATTACAGAAGATATACCATATGGTAGAGGAGAAAATTGTACAAGAATTTTTGCAACAAGTCAAAATTTAAAATGTAATAATGGGAGTCGTGAACAAGATGTAGAAGATTATGATGGGGACGGTGACGTTACTGAATATTATTGCCCAGAGTGCTCAAATTATGACATCATTAGACCTGTTAATGCTGCAGCTTTGGACTCTAGAAAATGGGTCATAGGAGAACTAGATACTGATTACACAAGATATCCAGATATTGGACATACCGTACATGGAGGTGTCGCCGATTATCAACTTATTTTAGAAAATCCAACAGATGTACAAGTAACAGATATTGTTTTAATTGATGTTTTACCTTATGTAGGTGATATGGGGGTTATTGACAGTCAACCTAGAGATTCCGAATGGAGACCTGTTTTAGCAGCACCGATCGTTCCTCCATCAGGTGTTATAGTACAATATTCTACTGTTACAAATCCATGTCGTGATGAATTAGAAAGTCCTTCAGATGGAGTTCCGGATAATTTTCCTTCTGGTTGTTCTCCAGCTTTGTGGTCAAATATTCCACCTTCGGATTTAACCCTTGTTACAGCTTTAAGATTTGATTTCGGATCTATGGTTTTAAATCAAGGAGACCAAATTATTCTTGATTGGCAGATGAGAGCACCGTTGAGTGCAGCTGTTGGAGATGTGGCTTGGAACTCTTTTGCTTATGTTTCTACAAATGCGGAATCTGGTCAACCTTTGCTTCCTGCAGAACCTATCAAGGTAGGTATTGACATAGCACCAAATCAACCAGCTATTTTAGGAGATTACGTTTGGTTAGATGTTGATATGGATGGATTTCAAGATGCTAGCGAAACAGGATTGAATGGTGTCATTGTAGAACTTTATGAAGACACAAATGGCAATGGGATTTCTGAACCTGGAGCAGGTGACAACCTAATTAAAAATACAATTACTTCAGGTGGAGGATATTATCTTTTTCCTAATCTTCCTGCTGGAAATTATTTTGTACAGTTTTACCCAAACTCGATTTATACAGTATCACCAACAGATGCTCATGCAAATGATAATTTAGATTCAGATGGCTTAATTACGCCGGTGACAAATCTTACCCAAGTAGAAACAGACCTATCATGGGATCTTGGTCTATATGTCATGAGTGCCGATTGTGATATAACTTGCCCAGCTGATATAACAATAGATTGTGGAGACTCAATTGATCCAACCAATACAGGCTCACCATCCGTAACCTGTACAGGTTCTCCAACTTACCAAGACTTTAGTGCAGGTTCTTGCCCAGAAATTTTAAATAGGGTTTGGACTTATGATGCCTATGATCCTGCTTTGGATTGTTGCTCTAGAACTGCGAGTAATACAACACATTGTAGCAATGGAAATATGTATCAAATTTATTTAGAGAATGATCTAGAAGATCACTTTTCATCAACTCAAGCTAATTGGCAAGAGTGTGAAGATGGAACAGTCAACTATTCAGCAACAGTAGACAATGGATTCGATGTGGTTACGGTTGATATCATGCTTTCGGGAGGAACGACAACACCTCCTGCTGGAAGTCCTTTTAACCACTATTGTTTGAATCCAAGTACTGCCGGTTGGATATATTATCCTACGGTTTCTGGTGTATTGTTTTCTGCTAACCATGGAACATTTTCTATTATTTCAAGGACTCCGGCAGTTCAAGCTGGAAATGGAGCCAATGTTACGTCCAATACAATCTCATGGGGGGCATCTGGTTGGTTGGAAGCAGTTGGTGGAGATGGATATTATAGCTTAATGGATATGAATGTGATGATAAGTTCTACTTGTACAGAAATCTCTGATGGGCAAAGCACTTTAACTTGCTCCCAAGAAATAGTCATAAAAGATACAACCGACCCTGTTATTTCAAATCCTGCAGATGATGAAACGGTCCCTTGTGATGGTGCTGGAAATACTGCTGCATTAAATGATTGGTTAAATAATAATGGTGGTGCAACTGCCACAGATGTCTGTGATAGTAGCTTAAGTTGGTCACATAATTATACTGGAAATCTTTCTGATGAATGTGGCGAGACGGGTACTGTAATAGTTATGTTCACAGTGCAAGATGATTGTGGAAATACAAATAAGACCATGGCAACTTTTAGAATTATCGATGACTTCAATCCTACAATATCTGTGCAGGCTCAAAACGAATCTGTGCAATGTGATGGGTCTGGTAATTTAACAGCTTTGAATGATTGGTTAAATAATAATGGAGGAGCTACAGCAACGGATGCATGTGATTCTTCATTGGATTGGACCCATAATTATTCCAATAATCTAAGCGATGATTGTGGTGCTTCAGGAGAAGTTTCCGTAACATTCATTGCTAGAGATGATTGTGGAAATTCAGCAGCGACATCTGCAACATTTACAATTATCGACACGAATGGTCCACTTGTTACTAGTAGTCCTCAAAGTACAATAACAGTTGAATGTGATGATATTCCTGCTCCTGTTGATCCAGTATTTGACGATGCATGCGATAATACAGTAACAGTAACTTATACCGAAACAAGTTCAATATGTAACAATAATAATTATGGGCAGAACATGGGTTTTGAAACTACTGGAGGAGCCTCATTCAATACCACATTTGAAGGGAGTCCCGCTTATACCCTTCCTCGAAATTCTAATAGTATTCCAGGATGGATTATGGATTATGGATGCCCTGCTCCTCCTGGACCTTGTCCGGATAGTTATTGGATTTACGATCAAACAAATAGTTTAAATAATCCGGAAGGAGATCATTTTATATGGCTGAACAATTCAAACTATTGTGCAAGACAATCTTTGAGTATTAATTTAAACACTTGTTATGATATTTGTTTTTATGCAGCTTCTTGGTTTGATACGGGGTCACAAGGTCCAGCTACATTAGGGATTGAAAGAAATAACGGAGGGGTTAGTGAAACCATTCATACTGAGGTCTTACCTCCTAGTTCTTCATGGAATGACTTGAATTGGCAGCAAGTATGTTTTGAATGGACAGCTCCGGAAACAACAACTCAATCATTTTATTTCTCATTGATTAACGGTGATGGAATGGCATTAGATGGACTTTCTGTTGAAGAATGCTGTGTACCAGTAGAAGGAGATTGTAAAAACTATACGATTACAAGAACTTGGGTTGCTGCAGATGATTGTGGAAACACTGCTTCCGTTCAACAAGTGGTTACTGTCCAAGATACAGAAGCTCCAACAATTAATTTTAATGCACAACCTCTAACGGTACAATGCGATGGAGCCGGAAATACAGGAGATCTAAATGCTTGGTTGAACAATAATGGAGGTGCAACTGCTACAGATGATTGTGACAATGCATTTACTTGGTCTCATAATTATACAAACAATATAAGTGATGACTGTGGTACCTCAGGTACAATTGATGTTACATTTACAGCTGAAGATGCGTGTGGAAATACAGCAATAACCACCGCAGCCTTCACCATAGAAGATACAACAAGTCCTTCAATTACATTGCAAGCACAACCGCTAACCGTGCAGTGCGATGGTGCTGGAAATACAGCAGATCTTAATACTTGGTTGAATAATAATGGAGGAGCAACTGCAACAGATGCCTGTGACAATGCATTTACTTGGTCTCATAATTATACAAATAATTTAAGTGATGATTGCGGAACATCTGGAGATGTGACAGTTACCTTTATTGCAACAGATGCCTGTGGAAATTCTGCAGCGACTTCAGCTTTGTTTACAGTAGAAGATACAACACCTCCATCTATTAATTTAAATGCTCAGCCTGCAACAGTACAATGCGATGGCTCTGGGAATACAGCAGAACTAAATGCTTGGTTGAATAATAATGGAGGAGCGACAGCCACAGATGCTTGTGACAATGCCTTCACTTGGTCTAATAATTATGCAAATAATATATCTGATGACTGTGGAACATCAGGAGATGTATCAGTAACCTTTATAGCAAGAGATGCTTGTGGAAATTCCTCTGCAACATCAGCAGTGTTTACAATAGAAGACACAACACCTCCATCTATTACATTACAAGCGCAACCTCAAACAGTAGAATGTGATGGGGCGGGGAATACAACAGATCTGAATACGTGGTTGAATAATAATGGAGGGGCTACGGCAACAGATGCCTGTGATAATGCCTTCACTTGGTCTCATAATTATACAAATAACTTGAGTAACGATTGTGGAGAAACAGGAAGTGTATCAGTTACTTTTGTTGCAAGAGATGCGTGTGCGAATTCTTCAGCAACAACAGCAATTTTTACCATAGAAGATACGACAGATCCAAACATCACATTACAAGCTCAAGCTGAAACAGTAGAATGTGATGGATCAGGAAATACGGCAGATTTTAATAGTTGGCTAAATAGTAATGGGGGCGCAATAGTGGAAGATGCTTGTGGTGCTTACACATGGGGCTATACCATTGATAATACAACAGACCAATGTTGTGGCACTGAGTTTTCAAATGTTACTTTTAAGGTAACTGATGACTGCGGTAACACAGAATTTACATCTGCTAGATTTACTATTGAAGATACTACACCACCTGTTGTGATCTGTCAAGACATAACCATCCAATTGGACACAGATGGAAATGCAAACATCACTGCGGCAGATATTGACGATGGTACTACAGATGTTTGTTGTGATGTTTCTAATCTAACTTACGATGTAGATATTTCAACTTTCAATGTTGGAAATGTTGGAAATACCACTGTTACTTTGACAGTTACGGATGATTGTGGAAATTCAGATGCATGTACAGCAAATATAAATACGGAGTCATTTGATTTAGCTCTAAGAAAAACCTTAGCTGCTGGGGAAGATGCAATTGCAACTCCAGGTGAAGATGTAACATTTGATATTGAGATCTTTAATCAAGGTTCATTAGAAGCTACTAATATTGATATCATAGATTATATTCCGACTGGTTTTACTTTAAATGATCCTACTTGGACGGCAAGTGGGCCAAATGCAACATACACAATTACTGGACCTCTTGCTGCCGGTTCAAGTCAAGTGATCCAAATTACTTTGTCAGTTGATGCACCATTAATTGATGGTACACAATTAATCAACTTTGCAGAAATCACCGACGCTGATGCGCCGGCAGGTTTTTCAAATGTTGATGTAGATTCCGAAGCTGATAATAATCCAAATAATGATGCTGGAGGTGTAGTGAATGGCAATACAGATGATACTATAAATAATGAAAATGGAGATGAAGATGATTCTGATCCAGAAGATTTAATTGTGGAGGTGAATTACGATATGGCTTTGATTAAAGAATTATCTTCAGGTCAAGCAACAACAGTTGCCCCAGGCGATCAAGTTTCTTATACTATAACAATAAAAAATCAAGGAGATGTACCTTCCTTCACCTATGATGTTAGAGATCAAATTCCTGCAGGCATGAGTTTTGTTTCTGCTAGTAATTCTGGAGTAGGTGCTGGACAAATTGTAAATTGGACTAATCTACCTAATCTAGATCCAGGACAAACTCAAATATTAACACTTGTACTTCAAGTGGATGATGCAGTACAAAGACAATTTAGAAACTGGGCAGAAATTATTTCCGATGATTCAGGTTTGTACGGTGTTACAGATGAGGATTCAACTCCTGATACTAACTTAGGAGATGATGATGGTCAGGGATTTGGTACTGCACCAAATGATCAAGTCGATGATCACGACAATGTTGATACGGATGAACCAGCAGGAGATGAAGATGACAACGATTATGAAGATGTAGAAGTAAATATCGATTATGATCTAGCATTGATCAAAGAACTGTCTCCAGGTCAAGCAACAACAGTTGCACCAGGCGATCAGGTATCCTTTGCAATAACAATAAAGAATCAAGGAAATGTACCATCATATACATATGATGTAACAGATCAAATACCAGCAGGACTTACATTTGTATCTGCAGATAATGGAGGCGTCGCTTCAGGTCAGACAGTGACTTGGACAGCACTTCCAAACTTGGCACCAGGAGCGACAGCAACATTGACATTGGTTGTTGAAGTAACAGATGCTTCTTTCAGACAATATAGAAACTGGGCAGAGATCAGCGATGATAGTTCAGAGGATTATGGCTTTGGTGAAACAGATGAAGATTCAACTCCGGATACAAATACTGGAAACGATGACGATCAAGGATTTGGAACAGATCCAAACGATCAAGTTGATAATCATAATGATATTGATTTAGATGAGCCAGCAGGAGATGAGGACGATAATGATTATGAAGATTTTGAAGTTGACGTAGATTACGATCTTGCTTTGATCAAGGAACTGTCTCCAGGTCAAGCAACAACAGTTGCACCAGGAGATCAAGTATCTTACACGATAACGATAAAGAATCAAGGAAACGTTCCGTCGTACACTTATGATGTAACAGATCAAATACCAGCAGGGATGACATTTGTGTCTGCGGACAATGGTGGCATCGCAGCGGGTCAAACAGTGACATGGACAGCGCTTCCAAACCTTGCGCCAAATGCCACGGCGACTTTGACATTGGTAGTCGAAGTTACGGATGCACTACAGAGACAATATAGAAACTGGGCAGAGATCAGTGATGATAGTTCAGAAGATTATGGCTTTGGCGAAACGGATGAAGATTCCACACCAGATACAAATGTTGGAGATGATGATGGCCAAGGATTTGGTACTGCACCAAATGATCAAGTCGATGATCATGACAATGTTGATACGGACGAACCAGCAGGAGATGAAGATGACAACGATTATGAAGATGTAGAAGTTGACATTTCTTATGATTTGGCATTGATAAAAGAATTGAGTGGGGGACAGCCATCTAGATTTTATGTGGGAGATAATATCAGTTATGATATCACCATTAAAAATCAAGGGGATGTTCCTTCATATACTTATAATGTAACGGATCAAATACCTTCGGGAATGACATTCGTCTCTGCAGACAATGGCGGAGTAGCAGCCGGTCAAACAGTAACTTGGACGGCACTTCCAAACTTGGCTCCAGGTGCAACGCAAGTTGTTACGCTTGTAGTGACTGTAACAGATGCTTACGAACTTGGATTTAGAAACTGGGCGGAAATATCAGATGATAGCTCAGAAGATTATGGCTTTGGCGAAACGGATGAGGATTCAACACCTGATACAAATACAGGAAATGATGATGCACCTGGATTTGGAACAGATCCAAATGATCAAGTGGATAATCATAATAATGTAGATACAGATGAACCGGTAGGAGATGAGGATGACAACGATTATGAAGATGCACCAGTTGAGATATTTGATCTTGCATTGCGTAAAGTTTTAGCAACTGGAGAGGATGGCAGAGTTTACCCTGGCGAAACAATTACTTTTACAATTGAAGTACACAACCAAGGAACAGTACCTGCAGAAAATATTGTAATCACTGATTACATTCCTACAGGTTTAACATTAACAGATGCTAACTGGTCTTCAGCTGGCGCAACTGCAACTACAACCATCGCTGGCCCAATAGCTGCCGGTGGAAATACTTCAGTTGATATAACATTTACTGTCGATCCAACTACAACAGCAACTGACTTAGTGAACGTAGCAGAGATAACAACTGCTGACGATGAATTAGGAAATACACCAGTGGATGTAGACTCGACACCAGATAACAATCCTGGAAATGATACTGGAGGGACAGTGAATGATCCTACCCAAGATGACGTGATCACCGATGATGGAACCATTGACGAAGATGATTCTGATCCTGAAGACATTCAAATAGAAATATTTGACCTTGCACAGAAAAAGATGCTTGTTACTCCTTTACCATATACATATGGTGACTTACTTGAGTACACAATCACTTTGATTAATCAAGGTAATGTATCTGCTCAGAATATCGAGATTACAGATTACTTACCACCTGGCTTTACATTTGATTTAGCAGATAATACTGGCTGGGATGACAGTTCAGCACCTGCATATACCTTTGAACATGTAGGACCACTCTTGAGCGGAGGGTCTGTGGAGATTTCAATTTTTGTGACACTTGTGGAAACTAGTGGTGGTAGCGAGAGTTACACAAATACTTCAGAAATCTCAGCAGCTGAAGATGAAGATGGAATGCCAAGAGATGATGCTGATTCTACAGCTGATGGAGACCCTGATAATGATGGAGATTCAATAGACGATGCGACTGAAGATCCAGACGACGAAGATGATCATGACACAGAGGTGGTAGCCCTAGTAGATGCTGCACTGAGAAAGAATATTGTTACACCAGGTCCATATGCTTATGGTGATATCGTAACATTCAATATCGAATTGATTAATCAAGGAGTCTTTGCATTGTACGACCTCAAGGTAAATGATTTCATTCCATGTGGATTTGAATATCTCGCTTCTAACGACGCTGTTTGGAGTTATGATTCTGCGACCGGAATTGCAACTTCGACATTACCGACACCACTACTTGGTGGAACTACTGAAATCTTAACAATTGATTTAGAATTGGTGAATTGTAGTCCATCTACAGAGGATGCATGGTCTAATGTAGCAGAAATCGAAAGCTTCAGGAATGAAGATGGAGATGATATTACTGATCAAGATATTGATAGTGAAGGTGATGATGATCCTACTAATGACAATACTACAGATGATGAGGTAGATAATGGTGATGACGATGAAGATG
>ENA-ORXM01001081-ORXM01001081.1-marine-metagenome-genome-assembly--contig:-NODE-1081-length-40477-cov-20.837847_pt1 | contig 40477 bp, 39 predicted proteins | sample MGYA00237867_ERZ511480 | MGnify/ENA primary metagenome ERZ511480 (study PRJEB26309, sample SAMN06266103) | marine metagenome | isolation source: Algal blade | place: United Kingdom:Sidmouth, United...
GATGAAGCTACAAAATCTTTCCCATGCGCTGGCGCTTTCGCGTCTTTGCAATACTGTTGTCATGGTTATGATTGCTGAAATTTATAGATTAGGTATGAATGAGTGAAGTTAGCTTAAGGAATAAATCTTAATTAACTTCGATGTACTTAGTGTAATGGTCTTGTTGATAAATGTAAAGTTTTTAAGCTTTTCTTAGGATTACTGTCTCTAGCCGGGGGGCCAACCCAGTGAGCGACCCCCTAAAAGGTGGAGATGAAGGTGATCTACTGTTTGCCCTCCATTGTCACCATTGTTGATAACGACCCGAAATCCTTGGGCAAGATGTTGTTCTTGGGCTATTTGCCGAACGACTCCTAAGAGATGTCCCAGTAACTCCTGATCATTTTTATCTGCTTCTGATAGCCGAGGGATAGGCTTTTTAGGAATCACTAGGATATGGACAGGGGCTTGGGGGCTGACGTCACGAAATGCGATCGCAAGCTCGTCTTCATACACAATATCGGCAGGGATCTCTCGACGGATAATCTTGCTAAAAATCGTTTCAGGAACTTGACTCATAGGGAACTCAATTTAGCCAAACTAAAAAAGTTGACTTGATCCTACGACGGGGTTGGCCTCGAAATCCAAAGTCTATGCTTAGAGACACATCTCAATCTGTATTGATCCCCACTCAAGAAAACGGGAAAAACATATACAGATAAGGTGACTGCGAAGTAATATGGGAGAGCATTGCCAACGTTTATATGTGAAGGCATGTAAACGTTTTGCCCTCGACAATCTTTCAGTAACCTTAGTGAATAATGATGATGCATCCTCACTTGCAATCAGCTTTAGGCCAACGCCGTGCCGTCAAGATTATCAGCGGCCTTAACAATTTCAATCTAGACCATGTCACTGCCGTCGTTAAAGCTGCTGAACAAGGCGGAGCAACCTTTGTCGATATTGCCGCCGATCCAGCGTTGATTAAAGTTGTGCGGAAACAGATGAGTCTACCGATTTGCGTATCTGCCGTTGAACCCCAAAAATTTGTAGATGCTGTCACCGCAGGAGCGGATTTGATCGAGATTGGTAATTTCGATAGCTTTTATGCCCAAGGACGCCAGTTTAGTGCTGCGGAAGTTTTGGAATTAACTCAACAGACGCGCACTTTACTGCCTTCTATCCCTTTATCGGTCACAGTTCCACATATTCTCGATCTGGATCAACAGGTGCAGCTTGCTCAACAGCTAGTAGATGTTGGCGCCGACTTGATTCAAACAGAAGGAGGAACCAGTAGCAACCCTCAGCATTCAGGAACCTTGGGCCTGATTGAGAAAGCTGCACCTACTTTGGCCGCCGCCTCTGAAATTTCTCGGTCAGTCGATATTCCTGTTCTCTGCGCTTCTGGCTTGTCTAATATCACAGCACCTTTAGCGATCGCAGCAGGTGCCTCGGGCATTGGCGTGGGGTCAGCCATCAATCGGCTGAATAGTGAGTTGGCAATGGTTGCGGCCGTTCGTAGCCTAGTGGAATCTTTATCTACAGCCCTAGTAAATCCTGCGGTTGTTCAGTAAGTCCAGTGGCGCTAGCAAAACCATCAACTGTAAGTTGATAGCAGCAGTAATCAACTAGTAGAGATAAAAGTTGATGGCGGCAAATCCCTAGAAAATATCTTCAATGCTGTGGCAAAGGGGATGGGGTGTAGTTCATGGAGCATAACTTATGAGAGCCGTACTCATGGCTGGTGGGGAAGGGACCCGGCTGAGACCGCTAACCTGCGATCTACCTAAGCCGATGGTACCTATTCTCAATCGGCCGATTGCAGAACATATTGTCAATCTGCTCAAGCAGCATCAGATTCATGAGATTATCGCTACTCTGTATTATTTGCCCGATGTGATGCGGGACTATTTTCGGGATGGGTCTGATTTTGGGGTGCAAATGACCTATGGCATTGAAGAAGAACAGGCTCTAGGGACAGCGGGTTGCGTCAAAAATATATCGGCCCTCCTCACGGATACTTTTTTAGTCATTAGTGGAGATTGCATTACTGATTTTGATTTAACTGCAGCGATTCAATTTCATCAGGCTCAGCAATCGAAAGCTACCTTGGTGTTGGCGCGGGTGCCGAATCCAGTCGAATTCGGTGTGGTGATTACTGATGAAAATCAGCGTATTTGTCGGTTTTTAGAAAAACCTTCGACTAGCGAGATCTTCTCAGACACCGTCAATACCGGAATTTATATCTTAGAGCCAGAGGTCCTAGATTACTTACCCAGCGACCAACAAACGGATTTCTCTAAAGATTTATTCCCATTGCTCTTAGAGAAAGGCGAGCCCATGTTTGGCTATGTCGCCGAAGGCTATTGGTGCGACGTCGGTAGTTTGGACTCCTACAGAGAAGCCCAATACGACGCCCTCCAAGGTCACGTCAAGCTCGAGTTTGCTTACCAGGAACACGAGCCAGGGGTGTGGATGGGCCAAAATATCCATATTGATCCAGAGGCAACGTTGCATCCCCCGATTTTAATTGGGGACAACTGCCGCATTGGTCCGCGGGCCAACATCGAGTCTGGGACGGTGATTGGTGATAACGTCACCATTGGTAGTGATGCTGATCTGAAGCGCCCCATTGTCTGGAACGGTGTATTGATCGGCGAAGAAGCCCACTTGCGCGCTTGTGTGATCGCCAGAGGAGCCCGAGTTGATCGGCGGACCCATGTTCTAGAAGGTGCGGTGGTGGGGGCCTTGTCAACAGTAGGTGAGGAGGCCCAAGTTAGTCCAGGAGTTAGGGTTTGGCCCAGCAAACATATTGAGCCAGGGGCTACCTTAAATATCAATCTCATTTGGGGGAATACAGCCCCCCGGAATCTATTTGGCCAGCGAGGCGTTGCTGGGCTAGCTAATGTCGATATCACACCTGAATTTGCAGTGAAGCTAGGAGCGGCCTATGCATCAACCCTGAAACCAGGTGCCCAGGTGACGGCTTCGCGGGATCAGCGGAGTATCTCACGCATGGTATCTCGCTCATTAATTTCTGGAATTATGTCCGTGGGCATTGATGTCCAGAATTTAGAAGCAACAGCGATTCCCATTGCTCGCTGCGTCCCTCGTACACCCTCCGTCATCGGTGGTGTTCATGTGCGAATTCATCCTGATCGTGCTGACTTTATTCTCATCGAATTCTTTGATGACCAAGGCATCAATATTTCTAAGACTAAAGAGAAAAAAATTGAAGGGGCCTACTTTAAAGAGGACTTCCGGCGAGCTGCGATTGGTGAAATTGGGGGCATTACCTATCCCGGTGGCTTATTAGATGACTATGCCCAAATCTTTGAGAAATGGTTGGACACCGCTGTGGTCCGTACAGGCGATTTCAAGGTGGTGATTGATTATGTCTATGCGGTCTCTGGTGCAGTTCTGCCTTTATTGCTGAGTAAGTTTGGCTGTGATGCAGTCGTGCTCAATGCTAGTTTGCGAACTAAGGGGCCCACACCTGCACAGCGAGAAGAGCTATTGACGCAGCTAGGCCCAGTTGTCGAGGCCCTGAAAGCGAATTTTGGGGTGCAAGTGGCGGCCAATGGTGAACAACTTACTTTAGTAGATGAAACAGGCAGTGCTATTCAGGGGGAGCAATTAACGGCGCTGATGGTGGACATCATCTTGACTCATCATCCACGCGGTACGGTTGTAGTGCCTGTGCATATCTCCAGTGCGGTTGAACAGATTGCGCGCCGCCATGATGCCACCGTTATTCGAACGAAGGTTAATCCGACTGCCTTAATGGAAACCTGCCGCACCAATCCAAATGTTGTGTTGGGCGGTAGTGCAGATACGGGATTTATTTTCCCGCAATTGCACCCTGGCTTTGATGCCATGTTTTCCATTGCCAAGCTGATTGAAATTCTAACGTTGCAGCAAAAATCTCTAGGGCAGTTTAAAGCTGACTTGCCCAGAATTTTTCACCGAACCCATACCGTGCGCTGTCCTTGGAACCGCAAAGGGGCTCTGATGCGCTACCTAGTAGAAACCCATCCCGCGGAGTGCTTAGAGTTGATTGATGGTGTGAAAGTTAAGGATCTAGCCTCCGATAATTGGACATTGATTCTCCCCGATGCCAGTGAACCCCTAGTCCATATCTTTGCCAATGGGAGCGATCGCGAATGGGTCGATGCAACTTTACGAAATTATCGCCAACGCATTCAAGACTTCACCGAACGAGATCCTGAGTTAGAAAATAATCTTGATGAAATGCTCAGTCATTCGTGATCTGTTGCTAAAATCCTTAAATTTGGATGGCCCAATACTAGGGACGAAGAGAGCCCATTGATGCAAAATTTTAGCCAGGTCATCCGTTTAGAAACTCAACCTTAAACCATGCCGCTCCTAGAGGGCTCAACTCTTACCGAAGATAGAGGAACTTGAAGATGAACACTTGTGTATTAATGGCAGAGATTACCCAAGCCCCACAATTGCGTTACACCCAAGATGGCCAGACCCCAATTGCCGAAATGTGGGTGCAGTTCCCGCCTTTGCGCTCGGGCGATCCGATGCCCACCATCAAAGTCACGGGTTGGGGCAACTTGGCACAGCAAATTCAAGAACAATTCCAACAGGGAGATCAAGTCATTCTTGAAGGCCGTTTGGGAATGAATACAATCGATCGGCCAGAAGGATTTAAGGAAAAGCAAGCTGAACTCACCGTTTCTCGAATCCACACCCCCGATATGACCCTGAGCGCTGCCCCTGCTCATACTCCGCCCGCAGCTCGCTCAGCAGCACCTGCCCAGCCCGCAGCAGCCCAGTCAGTATCTCCACAAGCCGTTTCTGCTCCTCCAACAGATGAGCCTAACTACGATGACATTCCCTTCTAAGGCAAATTGGACATCCCTTGGCGGCGACCAATATCTTGGCGATAGTAACAGTCCCGAAATTGAATAGCAGGAATTGCTTGATAGACCCTTTGTAAGGTGTCCTCAAAGGTTTCGCCTTGACCCGCGACAGCTAAAACCCGTCCCCCGCTGGTGACAAGCTGGTCTTGCTTTTCGGTGCCAGCATGAAACACGGTGACACCTTGAGCTTCGGCTGCGGCAATGCCTGTAATCGCATCGCCTGTTGAGTAGCTGTTAGGATACCCTCCTGCCGCCAAAACAACACAGGCAGAAAATCCCGAATGCCATTGAATGTCTATGTCAGCCAATCTTTGCTGAGCACAGGCTAGTAAGAGCTGATCTAAAGGGGTCTTAAGTAGAGTTAAGACAGCCTGAGTTTCGGGGTCTCCAAATCGACAATTGAATTCAATGACTTTGGGATCTCCAGTCTCGGTAATGATCAGACCTGCATAAATCACCCCTCGGTAATCAATTCCCTGCTGTTGGAGTGTCATTAGCGTGGGTTGAAGAATCTCAGTTTCAATTCGTTGTATCAAGGCAGGGGTAACCCAAGGGACAGGAGCATAGGCCCCCATGCCACCTGTATTAGGACCCGTGTCTCCTTCTCCAATCGGTTTGTGGTCTTGAGCTGGAATCAGCGGTTTAATCGTTTGGCCATCGGTTAGGGCTAGAACCGATACTTCTTGGCCAGTCAAATATGACTCAATTAAAACGGTCTGTCCGGCATCCCCAAATTTGCCCGCAAATGCCTCAGTCATAGCAGCGAGGGCTTCATCAAGGGTCATGGCAACGGTCACACCTTTGCCAGCGGCAAGGCCGTCGGCCTTGATCACAATCGGCACACCCTGAGATTGAATATAGGCTTGGGCAGCATTGATCTCTGTAAAGGTTCGAGACTCAGCAGTAGGGATGCCAGCATCGGTCATTAAAGCTTTGGCCCAAGTCTTACTGGCTTCTAACTGGGCTCCTGCTTTCGTGGGGCCAAAGACAGGAATATGAAAGGGCTGCAAGACATCGGTAATACCTAGGGCAAGGGGGACTTCTGGCCCCACGACCACTAGATCAATATTGTGCGCCTGGGCAAAGTGGCCCATCGCTACAAAATCTTGTTCGGGAATGTCAATGTTTTGGCAGTGGGTGAGAGTGGCTGTGCCGCCATTGCCAGGGAGACAGTACACTTGCTGTACCGTTGGCGATCGCAACAAGGACCACGCCAGCGCATGCTCACGCCCACCACTGCCAATGACTAGGATATTCACGGCTTACATAACCCCACAAAGAACATCCTATAGTCTGGGTGAAGCCAGTAACCTGGGTCAACTACAATTTAAAACTTGACTTTAAAAAGATGGAATAACTCACTGGTTCCGGCTTTCATGACCTTGCCGCCTGTCTCTTTGATTAAGCCTTTCCAGCTCTCTACGGGTTCTGGGAACACCTCGGTCCCCAAATAGGTTTCTAAAATAGACCAGTTGTCAGCCAGCTCACTCTCAGGATCAAGAACATCGAAGAGGAAGATGCCCTCCGGTTTGAGCACCCGTTTTACCTCTGCTAAGGTCAATTGCCAATATTCCTGAGGAAAATAACAGCTAAACCCGGTGGCCACAACTCCATCGAATTGATCTGCTTCATACTGCAAATGATGGGCAGGACCCCGTTCTACGCCTCGGAATAGCTTGGAATTGAGTTGGGGACCTCGACTATTGACGGCGTCCTGAGCAATGGCACTCAGTTCCTGTCCATAGAAATAGGCTTCCCACTCATACCAGGGGTACACCAAAAAACTAAGGCCACAGCCAATATCCAGCCAATGTTGCTTTTTTTTGGGTTTGTGAAACTGCCAAAACTCTGATGCAATTCTGGCCTGTAGACGGCCCGCATTCCAGTCCTGAAAAACTGGCATGGCTTCAACTTCTGGGGGCAAATCAAAGGCGGCCTGCTCATACTCGCGATTAAAACGCTGGGTCACAGCTTGGAGTTGCTCGTGCCAATGATCATCAGGATTGGCTAATTGAGGCAAACTGCTATGGAGATTAGTGGGCTGTTGCCGCTGTTTTTTAGCCATATGGTTAATATTCAAGTCCTGAGATGAGGGTCAGATTGAGAGCTATAGCCTTGGTTCAGTGCTTTAGCCTTTGAGCGCTTTCACAAAATTCTGACGATAGGATTTGTTGGCCAGAAAAACAGGCCATAACAGGGTCAAGAAGATTCTGTTTTGAGTGAAGTTCGTCTGTCTAAATCCAGACCAAAAACGCCAGCCTCCACCGAGATAGATGACGGCTAACAGTAGCCATAAAAAGGGCATAGGTGCTGTTCTCCTGTTAGTGCAAAGACGACGATAATGCCTCAATTTTAATCCACTGATACTGAAATTGTTGGGGTTGGTACAGTTCTCTTTGAACTAGACAGATTAATCTAGAGTCATAGACAAAGGTAAGTCTAATCAGCGTGTTGGCAGCCTAGATCTTAGGCAGTCAGTTAGTACAGTCAGTGTGAGATTGTTATTTGAAGGCATGCTGGCCTCCAGTCTAAGTCTGGCAAAATAGGATGCCATAATGAAGTTCAAAGCTAAGGGAACGGGCCATGTCAACGTCTTCCCATAATTCTACAAATGATCCTGAACAGGTCGAAATTGAAGTCGTCACGGATGAAGACTATCAACAAACCTTAGAGCAGCAGCAACACCAGGCTGAGCTGGACAAAAAGGCGAGGGAGCGAGCGAGGCAAATCTTGCAGCGTTATGAAAACGGCTTTACCCCCAATCTCATTCAGGATATTCGCCTGTCAGCCTTTGATACGTTGACTGCCAGTCGAGTGATTATGAAGTTATTGCGGTTAAGTTTGGCTGAAGATCAGTATTGCGCATTAGGTGAAGCCCGGTTGACCTATCTGCGGAGTGGTAACCGAGCGATCGCTCAACACTGCGGTCAGATCCTCTACCAACTTGGCGGGACTCGGTTGATGGATCGGGTGTTGGTTGGCTTGATTCCGCCCTTCGATCAAGACAATCTAAATCAGGCTTGGCAAGGCGTAGGAGGCTGGGGTGCGCTTTCGTCAGCAGCTCCACCCCACCGATCAATCAAAGGACGACTACCAAAATAATCTTCTAGTAAGCCGAAATGAGGGGGATGAGGGTGCCATCTTTACGGAGTTTGTATTTATAGCCTCGCCATTCCACCGTCGTACCCACGAGGCCGTAGCACCAAATTGCAAAGTTTGCTAAATCCCGCAGAGGTACTAGCCACCACAGTTTTTGAACCACCCGATCTTGCAGGTAATGAATTGCGATCGCCCAGGTCATCACCCAGCGGGTTCCCAACAGAATGGTAAAAACAGACCAACCCCAGACTGAACCTTGGGTTGCTCCTAGAAACAGCAAGCCACTGGTGGTGCCAAAGGTAAATACTAAGCCCACGTAACCCCAAAATCGTTCGACCCGAATACACCTAGCCCAGCGGGCTTGGCGGTGAAAAAAGTCGAAGAGGCTGGTGGTGGTCAATTGATGTTCGACGATGTAGAGGGATAACACCACTTGGTAGCCTTGTTGGGCAGGCAAATTGCCCAGATGAAAGTCGTCGGCAAGGTGATTGGCAAGGGCTGCAAATCCGCCAATTTGGGCCAGAGCAGCTCGACGAATCGCGATAGTGGAGCCAAAGGCAAAATGCATCCCCTCTAATTTATGGGCAGCAAAAACATTAGCATGGTTGCGGCTGGCAATTCCTAAGGCTTCGAATCCTGCTAGCCACCCTTTGGCCCAAGAATTATAAAGACAAGTGACCACTCCGACTTGAGGATTTGCCAAGGGCTGCACAATCTCTTGTAAGTAGTTCGGTCGAACGAGGATATCACAGTCAGCAAGGACAATCACCTCATATTTAGCCTGCTCTAAGGCATTAGCGAGATTACTAACTTTGAGGTTGGTGCCAATGGTGCGATCGCAAATCACCAGCTCAATATCCACATCAGGAAAGACCTGCATCAGTTCGCGCACCAGGGGCAGGCTGGGGTCAGTCGCCTCTCGCACACTGAAAATAACTTGATACCGAGGATAGTCTTGTCGGCAAAAAGAAGCCAGATTTTCATAGGTATTGAGATCAACCCCACATAGAGGTTTGAGAATGGTAATAGCAGGATGAAACGTTGGATCCATCCGATGGGGCTGTCGAAAAAAATCGACCGTTGCATAAATTGCGTAACAGTAATACAGCACGGCCGTGCAGCAAAACGGAAAGATCAGCCAAGGAAGATAAGTAGCCATAAACCGAGCACCACAATACTGGGTCTTAACCCGCCAACGAAATCATGCCCACACCCAAGCCAATGACAACAATGCCAGCTAATCGTCCAGGCGAAATCTGTTCCTTCAGAATAAAGTGAGCACCGCCAAGATTAATGATGTAGCCCAATCCCGTTGCTGGACGGACCAAACTAATATCTGCCCAACTTAGCAACGAAATAAATGTCAAAAATGAGACGGTATAACTGACCACCCCGATGAGCACGCCAGGATTAACGAACACACTTTTGAGCCAACCTGCAATGGATGTCAGCGATCTCCCCGAAAATTTGCCAATTTGCTTGATGCCACGGGCCACCAAGATATCGGCGGTGCAGTCTGCTAATACAAGAACCAACACGCCTAGCCATAGCTTAGGCCAGTAAAAACTCAAGGGCAGCAATAATAGCCACGAAGAGTTTGGGGTTGGATCGGCCGCTGACGCCAATTGAGCCTTGCGATCATCCCTACGCTTACTCCATCCCACGATAAAGACCCCCAAGGCAATCAAGATCGCTGCCAACCAGCGAGTCCCTGAGACGGGCTCCTTGAGGATCAACCCTGCCATCAAGGCATTGAGGACATAACTAAAGGCATGCATGGGCAGCACAAAGCTCATATCCAGGCGGGTTAAGGAGACTAGGTAAATGAGCATAGACACCACTAAGGTGACGACACCCAACCCAATCCAGGGACTTGTGAACAGATAGCCTGCCAACTGTAAAAGTGCCTCAGGGCGATAAGAGGTGACCTCCCCAAACAGCTTCATGCCTCGACTCAGCCAAATATCGCCAAGAACTTGGGTGGCAATCAACAGAACAATTAGCACAAAATTGATCAAAATCTTGCTGAAGCCATCAGTTCAGGATAATGGGTTAACTGGAAACCATTGGCTAGCAACTGTGCTCTTACAGGTTGACTTAGGAGAGCTGCTAACTCTCTCTCCCCAGACCCCTCAGGCCCATTGGTAGGTTCGTGGGGGTATGCGATCGCAGGATGGGCATACACCTCCACCACATCGGCCTGAATTTGAGGAATTAAGCCTAATAAATAAGTCTCTGTCACAGCCCCTGACTGCAATAGCCCATAAACCCGCTCAGCATAGCGCACCCCTTGGCCTGAAAGCACCTGCTCTCCATACCGACGCAACAGCCGAAACACTGACCAGCCCAGTCCCTTAGACAACCAGCCCCGAGCATCCACCTTCAAGGTATAACTCAGCTCTTCGGAGGGAAGCCGGACCACCGGAATCTGATATTTCGGAGCCAGATCCATCAAGATTTTGAGGACCGCCGGATTTGCATGGTGGTGCAGATGCCCATCCACGTGAGACAGAGATAAGCCCGTCTCCTGAAACTTTTGCAGTTGAGCCTCAATTTCCCAATGCAGCTCTTGCCGAGCTGCCCCATTGAAATAGTAGCGCCAGCCTGCTTGAGCAGGATTGTCCAGAAAACGATCTTGCTGATCCACAAGGTGAGGAATTTGAGCAGAGGATAAAACCGATTGACCACAACCCAAGACTAAGTGTAGACCCACAGCTAAATCAGGATGCTGCTTTGCCAATCCAACCGCTTCCTCAAAGGTATCTCCCGTCACCATCAGACTCGTACTAGTGAGGATACCGTGCGTATGGGCCTGAATAATCCCTTGGTTCACCCCCTGAGAAAATCCAAAGTCATCGCCGTTAATAATCATGTAACGCTTAGACTTCATGTCGCCAAAGCCCTAAAAAATAAGGCATATTATCCTTCCTAAGTAGACCGAAATGGGATGACGCTTTAAACTTTGGCAGCAGCCCCTGTCTGTCGTTCTTTGAGATAGGCAAAAAACTCTCGACCTTCCCGCAGGCGACGCACCAGCATCTGAGGGTCACCCAGCATTTCACCGACAATGGGGATGATGGCTTGGGGACGGAAGTAAAAGCGACGATACATCCGCTCGACCGCATCTTCAATGGCCGCACTGGATAGATTGGGATAAGCCAAGGTGGACGTTTGAATACCTGAATCAGCAATGAGAGAAGTATCACTAAACCAGTTGTTCTCTTGGGCCTGGGCATACAAGGCTGTGCCTGGATAGGGGGCAGCAATCGAGACTTGAATGGTGTGAGGACTCACCTCACAGGCAAACCGGATGGTTTCTTCAATCGTTTCTGGGCTTTCGTTGGGAAGACCAATGATAAAGGTGCCATGTACCGTAATACCCAGCTTGCGGCAGTTATCCATGAATTTACGCGCAACTTCTAGCTTGATGCCCTTATTGATGCCATCCAGAATAGCTTGGTTGCCCGATTCAAATCCTACGAGCAATAGACGCAAACCGTTATCTCGTAGTTGCTTGAGGGTGTCGTAGTCCAGATTGGCGCGGGCGTTGCAGCTCCAGGTTAGTTTGAGGCGTTTGAGGTGTTGGCTGATTGCGATCGCCCGCGGTTTATCAATCGTGAATGTATCATCATCGAACATATACTCCCGCACCGTATCGCCAAACAAAGACTTGGCTTGTTCCATCTCTCGACCCACCGCTTCAGGGCTTTTAGCCCGATAATTGTGGCCACCGATGGTTTGGGGCCATAGACAAAACGAGCACTTTGCTGGACAACCCCGTCCGGTATAGAAAGAGATATAGGGATGTAGTAAGTAACCAATGAAGTATTTTTTGATGTCTAGATCGCGCTCATAAACGGGCAGCACACTAGGCATGGCATCCCAATCATGAATCAGGTCTCGCTCGGGATTGTGCTGAATTTGCTGGTCCTGATCGCGATAGCTTAACCCTTTGATCTCAGATAGAGGCTGGCCTGCTGCCACATCTTTGCAGGTATAGTCAAACTCATTGCGGCAGACAAAATCAATGATGGGGTTATCCCGCAACGTTTCTTCTGGTAAAACGGCAACGTGGGCCCCAATAAATCCCACCTGAGTACTCGGCTTTTGGGCTTTGATGGCTTCAGCACATTGCACATCATTCGCCAGAGAAGGCGTGCTAGTGTGCATAATCACTAAGTCATAGTCCTTAGCGACTTTCAGCACATCATTAACGGTTTGTGCATGGGGAGGAGCATCAATCAGCTTGCTACCTGGGACCAAGGCTGCGGGTTGCGCTAACCACGTGGGATACCAAAAGGAAGTAATTTCCCGTTTGGCCTGATAGCGAGCACCCGCACCTCCATCAAACCCATCAAACGAAGGAGGGCTCAAAAATAGGGTTTTCTGCACAGTTTCACTCCTCATTGCAAGATGTTCCTTAAATACTGTCTGTTCGTTGTAGACATCATTTGAGGGACATCTCTCAAACACCATTGCTCTGAAGCAACCATAGCGTATCAAAAACTCACTTGTCTTGGGCATCGACCCGGCAGGGGCTAGAACGATTGATTTCTAAGATAGGGATAGATATTGTGGGGGGGTGCTTCACAATCGCTTTGGTCAAACAACTGTTCACGCTGCATTTTTATTCGTAGATGGGTCAAAATTCGCTAAGGTCATAGACAAGCCATTTTATGGTGGAAAGTAGCATTCTCAGCTTGTCATTATTGACGGCTAGGCATCAAGACTCTGTGATCACGATCAATTCAAGGTTTAGGTATGGTTTCGGTTGGGGTCTTTATTGATTTGAGATGGCACCCCGCTGCAGGGGGGCATGTTAAATGTTGGGAATCCTTGGCCACGGCTGCAACCGCTATTCCTGAATACCTCGACTTGAGTCTGCATTTCTTGGGAGACCAAGACGAAACCATCAAACTAGCAGACAATGTCCGCTACGTTCTGCATCCGCCTCGGTTTAGTACTGAAAGACTACCCTTTCTCGCGGATGTTCCGGGCCATACCGATATTGCGGGTTATAATCCAGCCCTGATTCCCGCTTTGGCCCAACCGGAGATCATCCATATCACCCATCCCCAATTTACCTTTGGCAAAACAGCATTGCGATACTGTCGGCAACAGGGTAAACCTTTGGTGGCCTCTATCCATACGGACACGCCTGAGTATTCCCGAATTTATACGGCACAAGCACTGCAAAAATTGTTTGGGAAAGGTTGGTTCAACGACCTCTTGTCTGAGCAGATCCAGATTCCTCGACGGTATAAGCAGTGGATGGTGTCTCGGCAAAAGCGCTATTGGCAGTCTTGCACCCACGTGTTTACAGCCCAACCTTCAGATTTTGGTGAAGTGAATAGTGTCTTGCCCAAAGCGCAAATTTCTCATTTGCGACGAGGGATTGATAAATCTTTGTTCAATCCCCAGTATCGAGATCGCCCTTGGCTAGAGCAGACCTACCAGATCCCGTCCGGTAAATTTCTACTGTTATTCGTGGGTCGATTGGATGCTTGCAAAAACATCCTGACCTTTACCCAGGCAGTTAAAATCTTGCTGGATCAAGGCTTGCCTGTTCATGCTTTGGTAGTGGGCCAAGGCAAGTGTGACGAAGCAGTACAGGCTATTTTAGGGGAGCATGTTTCGCTGCCAGGGACGATTCGCCACGATCAACTAGGTCCCATTTTTGCGAGTGCGGATTTGTTTGTGTTCCCTTCCCAGACGGAAACCATTGGCAATGTGATTGTGGAGTCTAAAGCGTCAGGATTACCTGTGATTATCTCTAGTCATGGTGGCGCTTATCAATCGGTGCAGGTATCTGGGGAGGATGGGGTCGTGGTGGAAGATGATCTCCCAGAAACGTGGGCGGCTGCGATCGCAGCCCTTTATCACAATCCTGATCGACTGAACCAAATGAGACTGGCAACCTCAACCCATATTGAACAGCAATGGCCAACTTGGTTACAAGTATTAGAATGGGATTTACTTCCGATTTGGCAATTACTCGCCGTTGCCCCCGAAAAGGTGAAGGAACGTCCTTAGATTTGGAAAACTTAGTGCTGTTGGTTGACGCCATAATTTAGTATGGATGAAATCGGCTTTTCATCCTTCTGTAATCATCTGCAGTGCCTTCACTTCTGAGAAAGACTATGACTACAACTCCTGCAAAAGCATCTCAGACCCTTGCAACCGACAAACGTGGCTTACCGGTCACTATTATCACGGGCTTCTTAGGCAGTGGCAAAACCACGCTGTTGAATCATATTCTTACCAATCAGGAAGGTCTCAAAACTGCTGTTTTGGTCAATGAGTTTGGGGAGATTGGCATCGATAACGATCTGCTGATCACCACGGGCGAAGATATGGTGGAACTCAGTAACGGCTGTATTTGCTGCACCATCAATAATGATCTCGTGGAAGCGGTCCATAAAGTTCTGGAGCGTTCTGACAAGATTGATTATTTAGTTGTGGAAACGACAGGACTTGCCGATCCGTTACCCGTAGCCCTGACCTTTCTAGGCACCGACCTGCGCGATCTAACCCGCTTAGATTCGATTGTGACAATGGTCGATTCTGAAAACTTTAGCCTGGATCTATTCAATAGCGAAGCCGCTCAAAGCCAAATTGCCTACGGCGATATTATTTTGCTCAACAAAGCTGATCTTGTAGATGAAGCCGATTTAGATCTACTAGAAGTTCGAGTCCGAGAGATGCGCGAAGGGGCCCGCATTCTCAGAACGAGTAAGGCGCAAGTCTCTTTGCCGCTGATTTTAAGTGTGGGGTTGTTTGAGTCCGACCAGTATTTCGCTGCCGAACAGCAGGGCGAGCCCGGCCACAACCATGATGACCATGAGCATCATGATCACGGAGACCATAGCAACTGCGACCACGACCACGACCACTGTGAACATGATCATGACCACCATTCCCATCATCTAGATAACGATGGGTTTACTTCTTTATCCTTTCAGAGCGATCGCCCCTTTTCTGTACGGAAGTTTCAGCACTTCTTGGATGAGCAGCTTCCCTTAAATGTATTCCGAGCTAAGGGAATTCTCTGGTTTGATGAAAGTGAGAAACGCCATGTATTTCACCTGAGTGGTAAGCGCTTTGCTTTGGATGATGAGGACTGGAAAGGTCAACCCAAAAATCAGTTGGTGTTGATTGGCCAGGATTTAGATCATGAGAAGTTGCGATCGCAAATCGAGAACTGTCTGACTAACATTTCTACGAATCGCAGCAAAGGATTTGGTTAAAATTAAGCTGTTGTAGCTGCTAAATTTGGCAACCCATAAACGCTATACTGGCGGGTAGATCAAATGGTTGACCCTAATAAGGGCATGTAGCTCAGTGGATAGAGCATCAGATTCCGGTTCTGAGGGTCGGGGGTTCGAATCCCTCCATGCTCGTTACAGATAAAATTTCAAAATAGTTACTATTACAAGGATTCCTGGGTTTCAGAAATCCTTGCTTAGTACCAAAAATTAGCGCAAATCCACTAAAAACTAGATATGGTTGGGCATGATTGGAGTAGAGATAGATTGAGTATAAGAGTCTTTACTCTAGAAAATATCTAGTGCCCCTTCAAAAGCCAAAAGCTAAATCTAGCAAAGGTTCTGTCAAGATTGAAATTTCTAATGGTCAGCTGCAGCTCGTCTTCTCGTGGGGTAGTAAGCGGCATTACCTCAGCCTGGTTTAATATGCTGGGAGCAATCTCACAGTTTGAAACGGAAATACGCGCTGAACGACAAATGGATGGAATCCAAAATGGAGAAGTATAACCTCTCGAAAGCAAGTGTGTATAGATATCTTGACCAAAAATAGTATGTTTCGACAGCTTTCAGAATCCTTACTTTATATAGTTTTCCCCAGTTTTGATCACTCTCCTAGCTGTGCAACAACTTTGTCACGCGGTCTTGCCAATACTGATGGAGTGGCTCTGACAGTGGTAACTCAGCCAAAAATTGCTCCATTTCTGATGGCGTCCCTGTTGAAGGAGATCTTGACGGCACAGGTTCTAATGCTTGGGCACGCTGTAAGATAGAGTCCATTAGCCCAATAGCCTGATAAAAAGGCTGTGGTGTTAGCCAAACTGGAAAAATTCTGGCTTCAAATGTATGTTTGCCAGCAGGTGCGTAGACAATATTTTTTAGGTTAAAGTCACAGTACTTGGTTAGATTGAGGGTGCGCAATTGTTCAACAGCGGCTGACCAAGATAATGACTCCCAACCCGGTTCTCGAACAAGTTCTACAAGGGCATCAGGAAAACTCCCCAATCGACGACAACGAGGGTTAGTGCCACTTAAGCTGCGCAGGTCTGACCCATGTGCCCATAGTAGGTTCACCAAATTTTTGAAGACGCGGGCATTACACAATGGTGATGCATCAAAATGAAAATGAGTAGCTCCTTCTGCCGGGACGGAGAAGCCTAGTTCCCTGGCAATACGCAGTAAATCATCCAGCTTTGCCAGGTCTTGACTCTCCCAAGGAGGGGTAATCAATTCACAGGGACGCTCTCGTTCTCCTGGTAAGGGAGCTGCAATTGCAATGGGTGCAAAGTCTGCATCTTCGACTTTGGCCATCCCATTAGGACTAATTTGGATCTTAGTTCCCCATACAGCTGCGATAGGTTCTAGAACCTATCGCAGCTGTTGGGTCTGCCAACCGGCTAATTAAATTCAGCAGACGTCGATCATCGCTAGCGATGCGATACCAGCCAGCCTGGGATGGTGCTCTGCGATCACAATCAGCTTGTAGAGTCAAATCGTCTACACACCAGGCGATTGTCTGGCCTTGGGCATCCAACACCTCAAACCCCAGGGTTAAATTTTCCATAACGGGAACGTTTGGAATTTTACTGGGCTCAGACTGGGGATGAAAGAAGCAACGAACCTCCCCCTGATAAGCACTAGCCAGAGCATCGGCTAGTGTTTTACGGCTGGCACCTTGAGGTGCCAGCAGCTCAATTTCAATACCGACCTTGCCACTTAGAGACATTACAAAGCAGCACGCATTGCTTCTGCAAGCTCGTCAAAGTTACCACTAACAAGGTATGTTTCAAGTGCTAACTTGGCATCTTGAGGATCAGCAATTCCCCAGTATTCTGCCAATTTAACAACATCGTCATAGGTGAAACGTCCTGCTCGCTCTTCCACAAACTGTTGATAGTAACGCAAATCTCTATTTCTCACAGATTCTAATGCTTGCGCTCTCGCATCAACTAGGGTTCTTTCCAGATTCTCTAGGTTGTCTCCACCACCTTGAAGTTTTTGCCCAATAACTGCTTTGGATTCGTAGGTAGATCGTCCCCAAAAGTCGGCTAGGACAACAGCATCCCAATATCCATACTCGCTACTTGCATAAGCAGCTATTGCCTCCGGGTTTTGTCGTGCAACCTCTGCATCTGTTCGTTGGCTAATGAGTGTTGAAAATGATAGAGTCTCTGGCGCTGATACCTCAGAATTGACTGTTGAAGCAAATGCGTTAGGAATACTAACCGTAGATGATAAGACTGCTACAGCAAGAAAAGTAGAGAGTTGAACAATTTTTGAGTATTTCGTTTCTTTACCTATCAAAAATTTATGAATGCTCTTGTGATTACAAGACAAGCTATTTTATGAATGCCATAAACCATGTATTAGATTATGTTCAATAATATAGCTTTATGTCAAGTGGAAAGTGCTTTTTACTTGATCTTTATGCATTAATATCAGGCATCTTAAAAGCATGTAAGTGACTTGAGTCACAATTAGATTAAATCTTGAAAACTTTACTGGCAAAGAGCTAAAGATTTCAAGATGCATAATTCTATGACTATTGATAATAAAAAATGGCAAATACTATTTTTTGGTATTTACAGTTATTTATTGGCAATGTTTTTTGCCTAAAATTTTGCATTGTAATGACTTTTTTGGCTTGAAAATTTCACCATAATTCTATTATTGTAGAGACTACACTATGCCAATGGGAATAATTACTCTATGCCTAGATTTCTTTAGATACTTACTTTTTTGATATTATTAACATCTACCCATATGTTCTTGTTTCAGAGAAACTGTAATTTCCCATAAAGCAGGGGCATTTCAAGCTTCTGAAAGAAACTATCACTAAGTTTTGTTTTTAACTTAGATCTTATAAAGTTTTATCTTTTAGTACTTTTGAAGTACCTTTGACGAACTTAAAACAATCCTGTTCCGGGAAAGGCTAACTAAGGTTTGCTGAAAAAGTCGAACTGAGAGTATACGGCGTCTGAAACCTTTATTCCTTCGTTATAGAAACAAAGATTTAGGTATCCACTTACGCCAATCTAGACTGATCTGAATCAAATAATCAGTAGAGAATAGAAAATGCAGTCGCTGTTTCTTAGTTCCTACATTAGCCATAACTCTTGCCACATAAGAATTGCACTCGGATTTCTGAGGGTCGGGGGTTCGAATCCCTCCATGCTCGTTAACTTACAAAGCTCCCAATAGCTGCCATTGCCAAGATTTCTGGATTTTGGAAGTCTTTTTGTTGAAATTTCCTACTCAGACATTTTCTGATTGGATTCCCAGTTTTGCATTTCACTGGCAACTCGATTTTTGGCGGCGATCAAGTGATCTGTGATGGCTTGGACCGCTACGTTGCGATCGCGCCCAATTAGCTGCTCATAAACACGGCGATGCTCGCATCGAACTTCTAGCACGTCCCGATTTTGCTGAATAGTCTGAATTCTCAGGAGGGCCATCTTATCGAAGACTTGATCGAGCAAAGATCTCAGCCATAGGTTGCCGGAACATTCAGCCAGGAACCGATGAAACCGATAGTCCACATCTAGAAGTTGGAAATTAGTTAATTGTGAGGGTTTGCTGGCGACCAATTGTTCGGCTTGTTCAACAATTTTCAAAAGCTGTTTTAGCTGGGCATCCGTAGCATGGGTACAGGCTTCAGCGACTGATAGCGCCTCTAGCGCAATTCGACAGTCATACAGCTGGATCACGTCCGCCACCGAAAAAGTTGCGACTCGCAAGACATTACTGGCATCGAGAGTCACCAGATCTTCGTTTTGAAGCTGACGCAGAGCTTCCCGAATAGGCGTTCTGCTCACCTGTAGCTTTGTGGCTAGGTGCGTCTCAACTAGACGTTTCCCTGGCGTTAGCTCACCGGACAAAATTGCAGACCGAATGGCTTTATAAGCCTGCTCTTGCAGAGATTGACTACGTCGAAGGGTTCGAGGGGACAGAGGCAAAATTTAATTCCTTAACCTAGAACAATCAACACCCCATTTTAGGGTTTGCAAGGGATCTCAATAGAAATATTGTATTGATACTATTTTGCTCTATGTAGACGCGGACAATATACTTTTGGTTTCTCGACGTTGACTTGGGGCTAGTGAGTTCTAAGCCTGAATTTGGCAGCAGTACTGGTCGAGTCCTGGCGTCAAAAAGTTATAGTTCTCCAAAGACAGATTGATGATTGTTTTTATTTCAGGCCAGGACAGTAAGCTTGAGCCAATACATCACTGAGGGATATAAATTGCTGGGTGGTCCAGGCATCTTGACTCGCATTGGTCTGAGCTAGATTAGCATTGTAGACCCTGGCAAGACTGTTACTGAGATTGATAAGTTGTTGGGTGGTCCAAGATTGGAGTTTAGTGGGGGGCATCGTTAGCTCCTGTAGTAGGTCATTGTGTTTTGTTTACAGTTTCATTATAAAAATCTGTTAAGCCAGATACAAAATATTGTCTTCATGGCAGGCATGAGTAAAATCGATAGAAGCCAATTCTCAAACTAGGAGGCGTTTGCGAGGTGGGTAAACCAATGCGGGCAAACGGGCACAGCCCATCTTATTCACTAGCCTCAACCAAGTCCTGAAGACGAAACTGAGCAATGTGAAAAATCTCAGTGAGTGCCTGCTGACGTTCGACCTCCATTGTGTTCTGTAAACGCTCAGTAAAAGCTTCTAGAATGCTAGATTTTGTATGGTTTTTAACCGCAATAATAAACGAAAAGCCAAATTTTGCTTTGTATTGCTGATTAAAATGTTGCAGCGTTTTATATTCTTCAGGAAGCAGCTGATCGAGACCAATGCCTGCCTGTTCCTGCACTGAGGCATTCGCCATTTTGGCTTTGCTACCTAGATCAGGATGAGCACAAATTAAAGTGTCCTGCTCTTTGCAGGTCATAGCTGTGACAATATCGACCATACGTCGGTAGAGATCCGATCTATTTTGAAACGGACGCTGCTGCCAAGCTTGAGCAGCAATAGTCGGTGTCTCTTCAAAAACTTCTCCCAAGATCTCAATAAAGGTGTCTTGATTCATCTGGTTGAGTTCGATAATAGAGTAGACCATGCCTAGCTACCTCGATAGGTACTGTAGGACCAAGGCGATACGAGCAGTGGAACATGGTAGTGGGTGGTCGGGTCAGCGATGCCGAATTGCAGGGGCACTCGATCTAGAAAGGGCGGATGGGGAAGATCGTTGGATTGAGTCCCAAAGTAGTCTCCCACCCCAAAAATCAGCTCATAAACGCCCGTTTTGAAGGCATCATCGGCAAGGAGCGGCTCGTCCGTCCGACCATCAGCGTTAGTCGTCACCGTTTTGAGCAGTTCTTTGTGCTGCGGGGTAGCCAGGAACCACAACTCTATCGTTAGATTAGGGGCGGGACAACCTTGAGCTGTGTCCAAAACATGAGTGGTCAGTTTACCCATAGTGCTTTAGTGGAGTGGTCCTGCCAAAATATTATCGGTGATCGCTCTGAGAACTTTAGTGCCGTCTTCGTGGGCTAATTCTTCATACCACTGTTGGGTTTTCTCGAGTTCTTTGCCGTGGGTCATATTAGAACGCTTGCGTGCCCCCAAAATAATGTTGGCTGTGCGTTCTTGCCGTTCGGCTTCGTAGCGCTTGAGGGCGTCCGCCACGCTGATATTCGTAGTGAGCAGACAGCGGCACAAAACGAAGGCGTCTTCCAGGGCTTGACAGCCGCCCTGTCCTAGATCGGGTGCGGTACTGTGGCCAGAGTCTCCTAACAGCACAATGCGGCCTGTCGCTAAGGTTGAGAGCGGCTCAATATCGTGAATTTCGACTCGGTTGGTTTGCAACGGATCAAGACGCTCTATTAAGGTTTGGACTGGCTTTGCCCATCCTTTGAAATAGCCTTGTAGTTCTTCCCGATACTGCTCTTTCTGACTCTCGGTTCCCTTAGGCAGTGGCACGTCAAAGAAGAAATAGAAGCGATCGCCGCCCACCGGCATCATCGATGCCCGTTTACTCTCACCAACAAAGGTCGTCCAGGTGTGGACAGGGGCAAGATCTTCTGTGGCAGAGACCAAACCATTCCAGTTGACATAACCAACGTAGCGCCGCTCTACTGTCTCACCCAAAACGTGACGACGGATAATGGAGTGTGTGCCATCAGCACCAACTACTAAATCGCCTGTGGCCCTACGACCATCTTCGAAAATAGCGGTGGCGCTCGTTTGATCTTGTTCAACTGCAATGCAGTGAGATTTGAGTTGAAGGGTCTCTGTGCCCAACCTATCCAGCAACATTTGCTGTAGATCGGTCCGCGTTACTGGATAGGGGGACTGTCCCACCGCTTCCACCAAAGGCGATAGGCTGAAATCTGTGAGTGGCTCACCCGTGTAGCGACGATAGGCCATTCGCCGCATGGGTCCGCCAATCTTGGCAATTTCTGGACCCAACCCGAGCTGATTGAGAACTTTCACCCCATTGGACCACAGAGAAATTCCGGCTCCGGCTGGACGTAGCTCACTGACGCGATCGTAAATTTCGACCTTATAGCCTGCCTGCTGGAGGGCAATCCCCGCTGTTAAGCCGCCCATGCCAGCACCAACTACAATAGCTTTTAGCTTATCCATACAGGTGTTCTCTCCCTGTTCGTTATTGTGTGATTGATGGTTCTAAACAGGTCTTGAATCCCCTTTAAAGTTTTGCTCTGCCGGATCGACCTCTAGGGTTTCGCCGTTTGCCTGAGAACTGACATCTGCTGGAATTAAAAGATTGAGGATGACCGCCGTTAGACCACCTGCTGAAATTCCTGATGACAAGATTCCCTTCATGAGAGGGGGCAAGTTATCCAGAATTTCGGGAACGTAGGTGACGCCAAGCCCCATTGCTAGAGAGGTGCCCACAATCAACAATGCCCGCCGATCTAGCTCAACGGATGACAGGATGTTAATCCCAGCGACCACAATCGAGCCAAACATAATAATAGTTGCACCCCCGAGAACAGGTTGAGGCAGAGTCTGGAAGATACCGCTCACGACCGGGAATAGCCCCAGCAAAGAGAGGAAGCCCGCAATAAAGAACCCCACATAGCGACTCCCGACGCCTGTAATTTGAATGACACCATTATTTTGACTAAATGTCGTATTCGGAAATGAGTTAAAAATAGCTGCAATAAATGAATTGATGCCATCGCCCAGCACGCCACCTTTAATCCGGCGAATATAGATATTACCTTCAACGGGTTCTCCAGACACAGCCGAGGTAGCTGTTAGGTCACCAATAGACTCGATTGCCGTAATCAGATAAAGCAGCGCAAAGGGAATAAAGGCTACAAAGTCAAACTTGAGTCCGTAGCGTAGGGGAATAGGTGCGATCACTATAGGCAGGCCGCTCATGGCACTGAAGTTGACCATTCCTAGGAAGGACGCGACAATATAGCCCACAATTAATCCCCCAAAGACAGACGCCATCCGTAGGTAGGGAGATTTAGTACTGTTGAGGAAAATCACTGTCGCCAGAACGAGGCCCGCAACACCTAGATTTTGTAAACTCCCAAAGCTACCATCATTCTGAGCGGGCACCCCTCCACCAATACTAATCATCCCTACCTTAATAAGAGAGAGACCAATGATGGAGACAATGGTACCCGTCACCAAAGGTGTAAAGATTTTGCGGGCAAGATGCAAAAAACGGCTCAAAATAACCTCAATAAACGCGCCGTAGAAACATAGGCCAAAAATAAGGCTGAGTGCATCTTGAGGAGTACCCCCTGCACCCGTTACACGATGATCGGTCCCACAAAGGCAAAGCTAGTGCCCTGGATACTCAACAACCCTGACCCCACGGGCCCAAACCGTTTGGCCTGAATGAACGTGGCAATCCCAGAGATAAAGAGGGACATGCTGACAATATTCCGGGTATCCACTGGATCTAAGCCAATAGCATTACTAATAATTAAGGGGGGAGTAATAATGCCAACAAACACCGCCAGAACATGCTGAAAGGCGACTAGGGCTGCTTCTATTACGGGAGGGCGATCATTCAAACCATAGATCAGGCGATGGCGAACAACACTATTCTGAGTGAGGGGGGCTTGAGTGTGAGTCATCGTAAGCGTCTCAATCAAGTTTTTAATCAATCATGCGGACAACTAGTTCTGTCTACAAAAATGCCCGGAGTTACAAAGTCGTTTCTGAGTGAAGCTATGACTATGGGGCTCTAGGAAGACTAAACGTTCAGCTTGATTAGCTGATAAAGCATTGGCATTGCATACTGTATACAGGATCACAGAGTCGGTAAAAGTATAAGGCCGTACACTTTTGAAGATATTGACTCAGAAAGTCAACCTGCTATTAGCTCCGGGGCAAGATTGATGCCCCTCAGGTTAGCTTTAAAAACTGAACTGTAATCGCAAGTTGCCCACGAAAATTGTAGGATTATCACTAAAGTTGTTGGCATTAAAAATCGTGTAAGCTGCAGGCACAATAGCAATATTTTCGTTGAGTGGGAAATAGTAGGTCGCTTCTAGATCATGCTGAGTCCCGCCGTCTCCAGACCCAGAGACTAGGAAACGTTGCCCTGACAAATAGTCGTAAGGCATGACGTAGGACAAGGTTAAAAGCGCACCTTCACGTCCTAAATCGGGAAAAGCCAGCCCTGCTTGAATCGATTGCACCTTGACTCTACCGTCTTCGACACCAGGAGTGGCTGGATTGATTTTGGTGCTGCCGTAGGTATAGCGGCCGAAGAGTCCAAATCGCGGGGTAATGGTCCAGTCAAAGTTGAAGCCCAGAACATCGGAGCTGGAGTTATCCAGAGGGCCGCCAAACCCATCATCAGCAATGCCGCCAATTGGTTCCCCAATAGCACCGCCAATACGACCAAAGATGGCCTGAGTGTTAACGCGGTTGTAAAGAAATCTAAGGTTGACGATATCCGTAGGTGAATATGTTAATTCAGTGGTGAGGGTATTGGTGCCCCCAAACAGACCTTGACTGGGATTGGAGGCAGAGTTGAAGGGAGGGTTGGGCAAGAATTCATTGCTTTCCCCTAAGTAGCCAACATGGAGCTGGAGCTGCTCATTCATATCCCACATGAAGACGGCACCGGAACCCCGGTCTACTGGGTTCGTGAGGGTGCTACCAATGGAATTAAAGCTACTAGCCCCTTTGATGAAAAAGGTATAAGCATTATTGTCAAAATGTCGGTACCAATTTACCCGAGGACCCACTGCTACCTGGAGTGAATCGGTAATCGGAAATTGATAAAACAGCTCTCGTACAACAAATTCATTGGCGCTGAGTCCGCCCGTTTGGTCGGTATAGGGTGTACCAAAGGTGTTGAATAACCCAGCTGAAGCAAATTGATTAGCAGGAGAAACACCATTCCCAGCCTGAAGCTGTACGACCAGTTGGTCTTTGCCTGTAAAGGAGGTGTTGAAGTTGAGCCAGGCCAAATAACTCAAAGTAACATTAGGATCATCAACCTCAGTCACGAGCGGGACGCCAGCATCATCTCGTCTGGAGGAGCGCAGATTGAGCGGTGCAGCGGTCTCTGCTGTTTCAACTTTAACGCCGCGGCCAGCGGTTGCCCCCGTTAGATTGAAAAACACTTGCCCTGTAAATTTGGTGGTGGTGGAAAACTGCTGAGTTTCAAGGGTGGCAGTCTTTGCCTCTAATCCATCCACGCAGCCTCGTAAGGTCGCCAACTCTGCAGCGAATTCGTCCTGTAATGCTTTGACGGTATCTAGATCGGCTTTGGCGGCGAAGCGATCGCTAATCTGATCCAAGCAAGCATTCAGGGCTGCCGCCATCTCAGAGCGAGTGATGCTGCGGTTTGCCCGAAAAGTGCCATTGGGATACCCCGCGACACAACCATAGCGCTCTACCAAAGACTGCAGTGCTTGATAAGCCCAGTCTGTTGGCTGAACATCTGAGAGCTGGGATACAGAAGTAATTTGAGCGGCTTCATCCTCATCACGGGTCTCAAGAATGGGTTCTAAGTGAACTGGCTCTGGAGATGCAGAGGGTTCGCCTAATAGTTCTGAGAAGGAAGGACCATCAAGCTGAACATCTACAGAGGCTGTCTCTGCTAGTGCTCTTGAGGGTGTCAAAAGCGATAACCCTAGTCCTACACTCCAAAGCTTTGGAGTGTATTGCAGCCAATATCTGAGCATTTTTAATTCCTCACACACTAAGAGCAGAGTTTGTCCTGCTCTTAGTGTGTATACAGTATGCAAAGAATAATTATTGTGACTGCTGATACTCTCTAGGTAAGCGATTGAGGCGGAATGCTTCTGACGTCAAAGATACCGTTTTGCAGTTTGATTTCTTCTAAACTATGACAATTCTTGGCAGCGATCGCTACCAAGAATTGTTAGTTTCCATAGCTTCAGTAGACCGTTCATCCAGACAACGATTCGTGACAAAAATACGCCTCCCAGGCCGTATTATCACGTTTCTCCTGGGATCTCAAGCATCGGCGATTACGCCTCAAAGCAGGTTCAAGGGGACAGCGTTAACTTTCTCCTGATGTTCTGTATCAAACATGACATCGCTCTGTAATCGTTTGTTTGTAGGTTAATGCGGTTGATGACGAAAAAGACGAGCTTGAAGCTTATTGCTTTCGTTACCTCCAGACTCACTGCTCTCCAAGGTTTATGGAAATCGAACTCCTTGAACGATCTATTGACCAGGTTCTGGCCGATGCGATCGCCTTCTCTGCCAGTTTTTACCAAACTCTTTTTCGTCATAACCCGGAAGTGAAGGTCCTCTTTGCCCATACCAGGCAACCAGCCCTCGAAAAGAAGTTGATCTTCTCCCTGGCTGCCATTGTTGAAAACTTACGCAATCCAGAGGTCCTTGAACCGGCGCTGAAAAGTTTGGGAGCCAGACATTTTCAAGTGGGTACCTTAGCAGCGCATTACCCTTTAGTGGGTGAAGCCCTTCTGGAAACCTTTGCATCGTATCTTGGTTCCCATTGGACACCAGCAGTCGCTGCGGCTTGGCAGGACGCTTATGAGGCTATTGCGACCATCATGCTCGCTGGCGCTGAAAATCCCGAGGCCCATCTTGGGCCTGAACTGACGTTCTACGACTGGGTAGACTTGTATGGCGAAAGCAGTCCCAGGGTAAAAGCAGCGATCGCGAGTCTAACCCACTTTCACTACGGCAACACACCCACAAAAGATCCTGATTCCAAAGGTTAAAGGGGTTTGCATAACCTGTCGCTGTCTATGCCAAAACAGTTTGAGTAGATGCCTATCCATGCGTTATTTGCCTAACTGTATTGCCAGCGAAACTGAGTCGGTGGATATCCAAATCGCTGATTAAACGTGTTGGTTAGATGACTATGGCTGGCAAATCCTGTTTTTAGGGCAATTGTTGTAATATCCAACTGCGAGTACAAAAGCAGCCACTGCGCCCGTCGCAATCGTTGGGTAATCAGATACTGAGCGGGTGTCGTGTTGAACACTTTGCGAAAAGCGATCAGCAAATGATGTTGGGTCATGTCAACCACTGAGGCGAGACTGTCCAGAGTGACTTGCTCTGCAAGATTTTCCCAGATGTATTCGCGCAGCAGTCTGGCTTGATAAGAGGTCAAGCTGGGCCGATACATCGCTGGGTCGCGCAGCTCGTGACTGTATCTCTCAAAGATATGGTGAGTGGTTGACTGAGCAACGGACTCGGCCTCCATTTGAGAAGCATCATCGGTCCTATTGGCCAGGGAAAGTAGTTGCCGCATGCTTTGATATAGAAAATCATTACGGGTTCCAGCAAGGTGGGCAATGTCTATTGGGCTGCAATCAACTGTTCCTTGCAATTGAGTAGGGAGGTATAGAACTGCAAATTCAATCGTGCCTCCGCGAGCGTGGCTGGCATAGTCTCGACCTGCCGGAACGGTCCAGATTTCACCGGGGGTGGCGGGGCCAATACTACCAAAGTGCCCCTCTAGTTCTGTGTGTAGATCCGTCATGTCCCCCCCTAAATGGACAATTACGACATGATGGTCATCCTTGATTTGCCAGTCTGTCGGCTGGGTGATGTCTTCTGCTGCTGCGACGACTCTCAACAGGGGCCAGTTGAGACAAGATCGGTGACGGACTATGGAAGGGCTGCCGGTGCCGATCTTGGGCAATAGGTTAGGAATTTGCAGGTCACTGTGTCTACTGCAGGTTGCGTTCATGGGGATCTCGCCTCAATTGCGCTCGTGTCTCGGAGAATTTGCAAGCGGGAGCAGGCTCATGCATAGTAGCCTCGCCTATAGCGGTATGCCCATTAGTGGAACCTCGAGACTGTATTAGTTTACCGGAATAATTGATAAGGAGCTGAGCGAATGAGCAAGCATGGATTGCAGGACAAAATTGTTGCGATCGCAGGGGGTGCCAAAAATCTAGGCGGGCTGATTGCGCGTGATTTTGCAGACCAGGGTGCGGCGGCGATCGCCATTCACTATCACAGCGACTCTTCCCAAGCAGATGCAGAAGAGACCATCGCAGTGGTTGAGGCGTCCGGTGCAAAAGCGATCGCAATTCAAGGAGACCTGAGCAAAGTCTCCGAATGCACCCGTCTGTTCGAGGAAACCGTGGGCAAGTTGGGTACTGTGGATATCGCGATCAACACCGCCGGTATGGTGTTGAAGAAACCCTTTATCGAGACCTCTGAAGAGGATTTTGATCGGATGTTTGCCGTTAATACAAAAGCCGCGTACTTCTTCATTCGCGAAGCTGCGAAAAACATGAATGATGACGGTAAGATCTGCACAATCGTCACGTCATTGCTCGCTGCCTATACGGGTTTATATTCAACCTACGCGGGTGCAAAAGCGCCGGTTGAACACTTTACTCGCGCGGCATCCAAAGAGTTAGGCCCGCGCGGCATCTCAGTGACTGCTGTTGGCCCCGGCCCGATGGACACCCCGTTCTTCTATCCCGCTGAAGGGGATGACGCGGTTGAGTATCACAAGTCAGCGTCTGCCCTTGGCGGTCTGACTGATATCAAAGATATTGTCCCCCTGGTTCGATTTTTGGTCACAGAAGGTTGGTGGATTACCGGGCAAACCATATTTGCCAACGGCGGCTACACGACCCGTTGAGACTTAAACTGTCGGCAGCACCCTATTGAGACTTAAACTGTCGGCAGCACCCTACTCATACCAAATCCGATTTATATACCCCCGATATAGCAGAACGCCAGAAATTCTTAACAGTAGTGATAGCTGGCAAGATAGGTATAATCATTTCGGGGTTCTGCTGGTCGGATTTGGTATCAGATAACATCTGATCGTTAATGCTATGATCCGCAAACTCGTTTCCGGCTGCTGCCGCCCCATGAGACCGCGCGACATGAACGAAGCGCACCGGGCAGCAACGCCTTTGGAACTGCTATTCGACTTGGTGACTGTCATTGCGATCGCAGCCGCAGCAACCGGGCTGCATCACGCCATTGCCGAGGGGCATTTTGTAGATGGCATCCTCCGGTTTGCCGCCGCCTTTTTTGGCATTTGGTGGGCCTGGATGAACTACACCTGGTTTGCCTCGGCCTACGATAACGACGATGCTCTGTTCCGTGTATTAACGATGGTGATCATGGGGGGCGCCCTGACGATGGCGGCTGGCATTCATCCGTTCTTTGCATCAACCAATCTGACCTTAGTGGTGATTGGATATGTGATGATGCGTCTTGCTCTGGTCGGGCTGTGGCTGCGAGCGGCTCGATCTGACCCGGCAGCTCGGAGAACTGCACTATGGTACGCGGGTGGCATCACCCTGGCCCAGGCGTATTGGGTCGTTCTGCTGTTGAGTCGGCCCCTATCAGGCATCTTGTTTTACACCCTATTTGCCCTGGGAGCCATCCTAGAACTGACGGTCCCGGCCCTTGCCGAGCGGAATAGCACCACGTCATGGCATCGGCATCACATGATCGAACGGTATGGCCTACTGATGATCATTGTGCTCGGTGAAACGCTACTGGCTGGCTCAAGAGCCCTTGAGCAGATCTCTGATGGTTTTGACAATCGGTTAGTCTTGATCGCGTTGGCAGCGCTGGTGATTGTGTTCTCCATGTGGTGGCTATACTTCTCACCGGAGGAACATCTAGAAACAAGCGATCTGTCAAGAGCGCTGACCTGGGGCTATGGACACGTTCTCGTTTTTGCGTCCGGTGCGGCGGTGGGCGCGGGCTTTGCAGTAATGGTTGATATCGCGACCGATCAGGCGGAAGTCAGCGTCCGAGTGGGTGACTACTCCATCGCGATTCCGGTGGCGCTCTATCTGGTGGGATTGTGGCTGGTGCGTGATCGGTTCGCATTTAACGGTGCAGCACAATACGTCCTCCCAGTCTTTGCTGGATTAAGTCTGATTGGGCCGTTGCTACTGTCGCTGACAGGGTTTGCTGCGCTAATGGTGCTTTGTGTGTTTGTCAGGAATTACGCAGCCTCCAAGGAAACTCTTCCTCCAGCTAAATTCGCCAAGACTCCTTAGGGGTTGCTTTCAAGCACTGTCTAAAAAGTGTGTCAAAAACTACAGCAGCTTCACGTAGAGGTTGATAGGTTTCTGTGTATACAGTATGCAAAAGCACTGTTTCCTACTTTACTGTTGAGTTGAAACCATAACTCAATCCAGTTAGCTTTTATTGACAACTTGAAATTTTGCAAGAACTGTCTCAAGTGACATTGATATGCTCGTAACCCAACAGCCTGTTCTCCGTCAGTTTTGGTATCCCGTTGCACCTTTACCTGAGCTATCCGACGCTCCTCTTCCTTTTACGCTATTGGGTGAGCGATTGGTCTGCTGGCTCGATCTAGAGGGACAGCCAGTTGCTGTGCGCGATCGCTGCTGTCATCGCTCTGCCCAGCTTTCCTTAGGGACAGTTGTTGCAGGCAAGATTGCCTGTCCCTATTATGGCTGGCAGTTTGATGGTGCGGGTAAATGTGTCCATGTGCCTCAGCACACAGCTAAAGAACAAATCTCGCCCAGCTATCGGGTGGTTGCCTATCACTGCCAAGCCCGTTACGGCTATGCGTGGGTCTGTCTAGAAAAGCCGATTGCGGATGTTCCTCATATTCCTGAAGCCGTTGATCCTGACTATCGGCTAATTCCTGAATTCTATGAAACTTGGCGCTGCGCGGGCCTGCGGGTGATGGAAAACGAATTTGACTTGGCCCATCCTACCTTCGTTCATCCAACGACCTTTGGCAGTGAAGACCATCCCACACCAGAATCTTTGGACCTGACTGAAACAGATTGGGGCTTGCGGGTCCACGGCATTTTGGGGGTAGAGAATCCTGAACTGCAGCAGCAGAATCTCAAGATGGCTGAGTCCCAGACGTTTCGGACTTTAGATATGGACTGGTTCATGCCGTTTACCGTCAAGTTGAAAATTACCTACCCCAACGGTTTAGAACACATCATCGTCAACACCATGACCCCCATTGACGATTGCACCTCCCAGATGGTGCAATTTTGCGTGCGCAATGACACAGAGAGTGAAACCTCAACTGCCGATGTGGTGGCTTTTGATCGAGCGGTCACCCTTGAAGACAAACGCATCTTGGAATCCACCGATCCTGATGTACCACTCTCGCTGGGACAAGAGCAGCACATGTTCACTGATAAACCCGGTATTGTGATGCGCAAGCAAATGGCGGCACTTTTAAAAGCACAGGGTGAGCAGGAGCAGACTCGTCACCCTATCGCCACCAAACAAAGCCGTCCCTCAATGGCAGCAGCGGCAATGGCAATCCGCTGAGCAGCGGCTGTGATTAGTGTTGAGGTTGTCAGAGGAGTGTGACCATGAATACCGATAAAAATGTCTTAGAGCATCCCCGTTCCGAACTGCCCCTGGAGCCCGGTTGGCAGGGTGCCGTTGCTCGCTTCTTCCATTTTGCAGATTACCAAACCAACCTTCGGACTGAGGTTGTCGCCGGACTGACGACGTTTATGACCATGGCCTATATTTTGGTCGTGCATCCGATCATTTTGTCCGATGCCATCTTCGTTAGCGAGTCTGGTGATCTGTTTCGAGAACTGGTGGTGGTCACGGGTATCTCAGCGGCCATTGGCACCCTGGTCATGGGCTTGTATGCCAAGTATCCCTTTGTCTTGGCACCCGGTATGGGCACCAACGCTTTTTTCACCTACTCCGTCGTGTTGGGGTTGGGGATTAGCTGGCAAGTGGCTCTTGCTGCCGTCTTGGTCGAGGGATTGATCTTTATCGCGCTGACACTCACAGATATTCGCAGACACCTGATTACAGCCGTCCCTACCACCATCAAGGTGGCGACAACAGTGGGAATTGGCCTATTTCTGGCCTACATTGGCCTATCGGGTCCTATTGAGACCGGGGGCGCTGGGTTGATTGTGGCAGACGAAGTCACCAAGACAACCTTCGGCAGCTTTAAAGAACCCAATACCCTCCTGGCAACCTTTGGCATTGTGATTTCCTCGCTGTTTATGATTCGGCAAATCAGGGGAGCACTGCTGTGGGGAATTGGGGGTACAGCTATTTTGGGTTGGGTATTAGGCGTGGCCAAAGCACCTACGGGGTTTATGGCAATACCGCAGTTTCCATCGGCACTGTTTGGACAGGCGTTCGTCGGTCTATCGGGCATTAACGCTAGTAACTTGTTTGATTTCTTGGCGGTACTGCTGGTCTTTCTGTTTGTGGATATGTTCGATACGATTGGCACGCTCACGGGCGTGAGTACCCAGGCTGGGTATATCAACGAAAAAGGAGAACTACCTCGCGCTAATCAGGCACTGTCGGCGGATGCGATCGCAACCACCAGTGGAGCCATCCTCGGTACCTCAACCGTCACCACCTTTGCTGAATCAGCGTCGGGAGTTGCGGCAGGCGGACGGACAGGGTTGACGGCTACTGTCGCTGGCGTCATGTTTCTCGTCGCGTTACTGTTTGTGCCGATTTTTGAAGCCATTCCTGCCTTTGCTACCGCTCCAGCCCTGTTGATTGTAGGGGTATTGATGATGGCTAGCATCAAACAGATTCAGTGGGATGATTTAACAGAGGCTATCCCAGCCTTTGCTACGATTTTCTTTATTCCCCTAGGATTTTCTATCGCTGAAGGTCTAGCCGCCGGATTAATTTTGTACCCCTTCACCAAATTAGTGAGCGGTCGTGCCCGTGAAGTGCCCCCAGTGACCTGGATTTTAGCAGTTATCTTTATCTTGCGATATATATTTACGACGCTGCGGTTTGGGTAGGAGACAACTGACCGACTCCAAATAGGTCCAAAAAACTAACTAATGAATGCTGAGGAAGAATACTACAAGGCTTCAGTAGTGGGTTCTAAGGCGATGGATAGGCGTAGTCCCAAGGCTTTGAGAACTTGGTCAATGGTGTTAAATTGTGGATTCCCGGCTTCGGAAAGGGTTTTGTATAGACTTTCGCGTCCCACGCCGACTTTCTGGGAGATCTGGTACATGCCATCATTCGCCTGGATAACGTTCCGAAGGGCTAAGAGAAAATTGGTCATGCCATCATTCAAGGCTTCTTCCAAGTACATTTGCACAAATTCGGGATCCTGTAAATCGGTCTCAAAGGTCTCGGATATGTCTCTCAATTTCATGGCTGTATGTTTCCCATAGCGCGACTGCGGTTTTGATATCCCGTTTTTGTGTGTTTTTGTCTCCACCACATAGCAAAACGACCAAAATGTTATAACTTCTCCAAAGTAGATGCGATATCCCGGTCCCACGTGAATACGAAATTCAAAGACACCCTGGCCTATGGACTTAGCATCACCCAAATTCCCGGCTTGAATCCACAGTAGTCGAGCAGCGATTATCGCTCTGACTTTTTTGTTTTGGAGACGGCGATACCACTCATCAAATGGGATTTTACCCGCTGATGTCTCTAGCTTTTTCAGTTGTCGTTCCTGTGGAATCATCCTTTGCTTGTATCTTGCAGAATACGGACGGGTCATGGAAGGTCCAAATTGTCTTTTAGGAGTTCGGCTGATGTTCAAGACCAATGATGTAGTACCCAAAGCGATTCGAGGTGCATTCTTAGACTTTATAGGCGACCCGTTTTTTCAGTCAGCAACCGAGAGCGTTCGCTATATTCCCGATGGGCTATTGGTAATCGAGGCAGGTGAGATCAAAGCCTTTGGTACCTATGAACAGCTCAAAGCTCAATACGAGACAGTTCCCACTGTTCATTATCCTCATAAGCTCATTCTGCCGGGATTCATCGATCTGCATATCCACTATCCGCAAACGGAAATGATTGCGTCCTATGGAGCGCAACTTTTAGACTGGCTGGAACAATACACCTTTCCCACCGAAGCGAAGTTTAAAGATGCGGATCATGCCCGTCGTATCGCTTCATTTTTCTTAGATGAGCTGCTCCGAAACGGCACTACTACTGCACTGGTCCTGACCACCATCTTCCCGCAATCTGTTGAGGTTCTGTTTGCAGAAGCCCAGCAGCGAAATATGCGTTTGATTGCTGGTCAAGTCTTGATGTCTCGCAATGCTCCTGAGTACTTGTTGAATTCGCCCCCAACGGCCTATACCCAAGTTCGGGAGCAGATCCAGCGTTGGCATGGTCAAGGGCGATCGCTCTATGCCATCACGCCTCGGTTCGCGATTACTTCGACCGAGGAAGAACTGCAATTGGCTGGGAAACTTGCCGCTGAATTCCCTGATGTTTATGTCCATACCCATTTAGCTGAAAATGTTAAAGAGGTTGAGTATACCGCTGAGCTATTTCCAGATTGTTCTGATTATCTGAATGTGTATGAACGCTATGGACTGGTGCGCGATCGCTCAATCTTTGCCCACTGTATTCAGCTCGCCCCATCTGCCTTTGAGCGTCTGTCTGAGGCCGGGGCCACCATTGCCTTTTGTCCCACATCTAATTTGTTTTTAGGCAGCGGCTTGTTTGACCTCAATCAGGCTAAGTCAACGCAGACCCCAATTAAGGTGGGTCTAGCTACTGATGTAGGCGGTGGTACCAGCTTTTCTCAGCTACAAACGATGGCGGATGCCTACAAAATCATGCAGCTTCAGGGGCAGAGTCTGTCATCTTTTCAAGCATTCTATCTAACGACGTTGGGGGCTGCCAATGCTCTTTTCTTAGACCATAAGCTTGGAAATTTCGAGGTTGGGAAAGAGGCTGATTTTGTGGTGCTTGATTTACAAGCAACGCCCTTGCTCGCCCTTCGTAATCGTTCTATCCCTCAGTCTTTAAATGAATTGGCTGAGACACTCTTTACTTTAATGATGCTCGGTGATCAGCAGACCGTGAGTACAACTTACGTTGCTGGGACAATGGCTTACAGTCGTAAGAGTTAAGTCTTGGCCTTCGCTAGACATTAGGATGTTTCACCGTAGACACTTCAGTTTCAAGCAGCATCCGAGAAAGCTGATTAGTTCTTTCAATTAATGGCTTCAGCTCTACAGTCGTTAACTGTCCCTGATCCACAATTTTGCGGCCATTGACAAAGTTATAATCCACCTGATTCACCTGACAGAAAATCATGGCTGCCACCGGATCGTGCAGTGCCCCCGCCAACTGAGGGCGATCCAGGTTAACGGCAATAAAATCTGCTGACATGCCCGGAGCCAGAGAGCCAATATCATCTCGACCCAGAACCTTAGCACCACCCACCGTTGCTAATTCTAGAGCTGCTCTGGCCGACATCGCTGCAGCCTTACCACTCCCCACCCGAGCTAGCAAAAATGCAGTGCGCGCCTCTTGCATCAGATTCCCGGCATCATTAGAAGCTGATCCATCAACGCCTAAGCCAACGGGCACATTGTGGTCGAGCAGCTTCCGAACAGGCGCAATACCACTAGCAAGGCGCATATTGCTACAGGGACAGTGAGTCACCCCCGTTCCTGTTTTTCCAAATTTACGAATAGACGAATCGTTTAACTGCACACAATGCGCATGCCACACATCCTCACCCAACCAGCCCACAGACTCCGCATAGTCTCCAGGCACCATGCCAAAGGTCTCTAGGCTATAGGCCACATCTGATGGATTTTCAGCTAAATGTGTATGCAGCCGCACCCCAGGATAGGCTCTTGCCAGGGCTGCGGACTCCCGCATCAAGTCTGGGGAAACTGAGAAGGGTGAGCAAGGAGCTAACGTCATCCGCAGCATAGAATGACGAGCTGGGTCGTGATACTGCTCAATCAGACGTTGGGAATCTTTCAAAATATCCGCTTCGTCCTCGATCAGGGAGTCAGGCGGCAGACCACCCAGACTCTCACCCACACTCATGCCACCGCGACTGGCGTGGAACCGAAGTCCGATTTTTTGAATCGCACGAATCTCGTCATCTAGAGAACAATCATTGGGATAGAGATAGAGATGATCACTGGCTGTGGTGCAACCCGATAATAGTAACTCTGCTGCTGCCATCTGAGCACTGATATAGACTCCCTCTGCCGTTAGGTTGGCCCAGATTGGGTAGAGGGTCTGTAGCCAATTAAAGAGGTCACAGTCTTGGGCTGCTGGAATTGCTCGGGTGAGGGTTTGATAAAAGTGGTGGTGGGTATTGATGAGGCCGGGTAAAACTAAATGGCGACCCTGTAGGTCTAAGATTTCATCGGCAGAGTGAGGTAGCTCTGCAGTCGTTCCTACTTGCTCTATGACGTGATCACGAATGAATAAAGCACCTTGACGAATCTCGCCGAGAGATTCATCCATAGTGACTAAGGTATGACTATTTTTGATCAGTAAAGTGGACATACCTTGGAGAACCAAAGAACTACACAAACCAACTTGAGTTTTGTATACTGTATACTCCTATATGCTCAATCGTGACTGTACCTGCTAATACAGTAGACCGCTAGCACGCATAGCTTTTGCTAAACGGAGATTAGGAAACCAAACCTTTAGGCCATCTTTGAGCAAGGATGACAGATCCCATGAGTCCAACCTTATCTCAAGACCATCAGCTAGTTTTCATCTGTGGTTCAGCTTTGCGGGGACAGCCCGATCATCAGAATTTGCAAGGAGCTGAGTTTATGCAAGAGGCAGCTACCCAGCCTCGCTATCGTCTTCATTCTGTTGGCAATGGTTGGCATCCTGGCATCTATGAGGTAGACGAGGGCGGTATCTCGATTCCTGGCGAAGTCTATCAACTGTCTGGAGAGCAGTTTCAGCAACTGGCGGCCACGGAACCTCCTAATATGTATCCTTGCGAAGTTATTCTGGTAGATGGCAGTACGGCAACTGCGTTTCTTTATCCCCAAGAATTAATCGAACAACATCAGTGGCCAGATATCTCTCATCATGGTGGATGGGCTGTTTATAAACAGGCTGAAGCTGCCAAAGTTTAGAGGCTTGTTTGGACTGTACTGATCTAATAACCTGTTAGCTGTAGATTCTTGGCTAGAAAACGTTCAGGGCCAAAACATATTCAATGTCTGACTCTTATCCCCGTGACTTGGTAGGTTATGGACGCAACCCACCTGACCCAAAATGGCCTCATCAGGCACTGTTGGCTCTGCAGTTTGTGATCAACTATGAGGAGGGCGGTGAAAACTGCCTTTTGCATGGAGATACTGCTTCTGAAGCCTTTTTGTCAGAAATTGTTGGTGCTGAACCCTTTCATGGGCTGCGTCACATGAGCATGGAGTCGATCTATGAGTATGGTAGTCGAGCCGGATTTTGGCGACTGCACAGACTGTTTACTGAGCGAGGTATTCCCGTGACAGTCTATGGGGTGGCGATGGCGTTGGAGCGCAATCCTGAAGCAGTGGCGGCGATGCAAGAAGCAGACTGGGAAATTGCTAGTCACGGTTATCGTTGGATTGACTATAAGTATTTTGGTGTGGAGCAAGAACGAGAGCATTTGCAGACAGCGATCGCAATTCACACCCAAGTCACTGGCAGCCGTCCCCTTGGGATTTATATTGGCCGCAATAGTCCCCAAACTCGACAGCTCGTTGTGGCCGAAGGGGGCTTCTTATATGACGCAGATAGCTATGCCGATGATCTGCCTTACTGGGATCATGATTATGGCAAACCCCATCTGGTGATTCCTTACACTCTGGACAACAACGACATGCGGTTTGCCAGCACCCAGGGATTTAATTCGGGAGAGCAGTTTTTTACTTATCTGCGGGATGCCTTTGATGTGCTGTATGCCGAAGGTGAAATGGCTCCCAAAATGATGAGCGTGGGTTTGCACTGTCGTTTGGCGGGACGACCGGGACGAGCTGCTGCTCTAGCTCGCTTTTTGGATTATGTTCAGCAGCATGATCGCGTTTGGCTCTGCCGTCGAATTGAGATTGCCCACCATTGGCACCAGCATCATTCGCCTTAGCTGTTGCCTTTGGGCAACAGAGAATTTCAGCATTTATAGCTGATCTGGGTCAATTCCCTGGGCCTTCAAAATTTCCGCCAACCGTTCAGCTCTCTGACTTTCTTGCTCAGCTTTTTCGTCCCCTGTCAGCAACGGGTTTCCCTGAGCATTGCACCAACGCAACCAGGTCCCTTGCCGCCCTTCGAATGTTCCTTGCCAGAGTATTAGTCCCAATCCCACCTGCTCTAGCCATAGCTCGGATACTTCTGTATAGTGCAGTCCCCGTAGCTCAAATAAATGCAGCTTCTTTTCACTCAGTTGTTGAGCGGGGTCATAGACGATGTAGTAGCTAACCCGCATCTGCTCATAGATTTTGAGCTTGTGAGTCAGTTCATTGCCGATCTGATTGGAAACTAGTTCTACGACAACCTCGGGTGGTTTACCAAAGTTCCACACCAGATAGCTGCGATTGGCCTTCTCCCACCAGTCTTCGGGAGCCTGCACATTCAAGCTGATAAAAACGTCCGGAACAACTGCAGGCTGACCAACGGTGTGATAAACGCCGACATTGGCTTCGGCAAGGAATACAGGCTGTGGTGGAGAACTGTACAGACTGCCCACCAGCAATCGCTGCTGCTTGGCCGAGGCAAGATTATCCACGGGTGTATCGTCCTCAGTGATTAATTGATGGGCATCTGGGACGGTGATTTGATCGGTGACAGCAGTGAATTGAGTCATGAGAGTTTCTGCCAGAGCTGTCTCTATGGTATGTGATCGCTTGAAATAGCTACATATCTAGTTACTAGACATCAGGGCAAGACGGTTCTATTACAACAGCTCGGCGTTCAGTACTGCAGAAAGGCAATGACAACCCACAATAGAAGATCACCTGCTTTGCTCTACAGAATTTGATTCAATACAGTTTCAAATTTGGCAACGGTGCGATCTACATTTTGCAGTTTATCCAATCCAAACAGGCCAATGCGAAAGGTCTGGAAATCTGCTGGCTCATCGCACCGTAACGGCACCCCAGCCGCAATCTGCATCCCACACTCTCGAAACATTTTTCCAGAGTGGATATTGGGCTCATCGGTATAGCTCACAATCACACTAGGAGCTTGAAAACCCTCTGCTGCCACACTCTTAATGCCCTTGTTTACTAATAGTGCCCTGATGCGATCGCCTAGCTCTTGCTGTTGCTGACAAACTCGCTCAAATCCGCAAGCTTCAGTTTCATTAATCATATTTCGAAAGACGGTCAGGGCATCGGTTGGCATCGTTGCATGATAGGCATGTCCGCCCTTTTCGTAGGTTTCCATAATTTGCAGCCACTTGAGCAGATCACAGGCAAAGCTGCTGCTGGTCGTCGATTCAATTCTGTCTTGGCCCAGGGAACTCAGCATCACCAAACCACAGCAAGGGGAACTGCTCCACCCTTTTTGCGGTGCACTGAGCAAAACATCAACGCCACAAGCTTCCATGTCTACCCACATCGTGCCCGAAGCAATGCAGTCCAATACAAACAAGCCCCCCACGGCATGGACAGCATCTGCCACGGCTTTGAGATAATCATTTGGCAAGATCATGCCTGCAGAAGTCTCAACATGAGGTGCAAACACCACCGCTGGTTTTTCTGTCTCAATTGCCGTGATGACTGCTTCAATCGGTGCGGGTGCAAAAGCAGCTTGCGGACTGTCCGTAACGGGCCTTGCTTTCATGACCGTAGACTTGGACGGAATCTTGCCCATGTCAAAGATTTGGGTCCAGCGAAAACTAAACCAACCATTGCGAATCACTAAACAGGGTTGGTCCGTCGCCAATTGGCGGGCGACTGCTTCCATGGCGAAGGTGCCACTTCCCGGCACTATCACCACCGATTGAGCGTTATAAACCTGCTTAAGGGCAGCCGAAATATCCTTCATTACCCCTTGGAAGGACTGCGACATGTGATTGAGTGCCCGGTCGGTATAGACCACCGAGTATTCAAGCAATCCATCAGGATCAAGATTGGGAAGCAAACCTGGCATGTTTAATCCTTGCAACAATATTGTTTTCAGTCCTCTCTCAACTCACGTCCACCGTGAATTCAGGTAGTGCAGTCTCTCCTAATAAAAGGGTTGGCATCTGCACTACCTCAACCTCCTGTCCAACTCGATAAATTTCTACCGCTTGGTCCTGGGGATTGATCAGCCAACCGAGCTGAAGCCCACTATCAAGAAACTCCTGCATTTTTGCCTGCAGCAGTTTCAACTGGTTGCTCTCGGATCGTACTTTGAGATCGCACTTATGGAAACGGGAGATCTGGAGAGGGTGAGCAAAACCAACGAGTTTTAACCGTTGGATGCACCCTACCCTCTCGCGGTGTTGTCAGCCACCAGAGTCAATAGGGGAAAGAGAAAGTCTGCTTTAAGCACAGTCTTACATTTTATTGATAGAGTTGTAAGATGCAGAAAGCATTCCGCTATCGTTTCTACCCAACGCCTGCCCAAGCAAACCTCTTGCGTCGGACATTAGGTTGTGTGCGTTTGATATACAACAAGATGTTGCATGCCCGAACGACAGCGTTCTATGAGCGACAAGAGAAGATCGACTACAAACAATCCTCTAGGCTGTTGACGGGGTGGAAAAAACAGGATGAACTCTCCTTTCTAAATGAAGTTAGCTCTGTCCCTTTGCAGCAGTGCTTGAGACATTTGCAGACAGCCTATAAGACCTTTTGGACAGGTGGGACAAAATATCCCACCTTTAAGAAAAAGCGGCATGGGGGCAGCGCTGAATTTACCCGGTCTTCCTTTAATTGGGATGGAGCAAACTTGACCCTGGCAAAATGCACTGAAGCCTTGCCCATCCGCTGGAGTCGGCAGATTCCTAAAGACTGTGAACCTTCGACCGTTACCGTCCGATTGGATGCAGCAGGTCGGTGGTTCGTGTCTTTGTTGGTGGATGACCCCACCATTACGCCACTGCCTATTACTAAAGGGCAAACAGGCATTGACTTGGGTATCAC
>ENA-ORXM01001082-ORXM01001082.1-marine-metagenome-genome-assembly--contig:-NODE-1082-length-40457-cov-16.756860_pt1 | contig 40457 bp, 35 predicted proteins | sample MGYA00237867_ERZ511480 | MGnify/ENA primary metagenome ERZ511480 (study PRJEB26309, sample SAMN06266103) | marine metagenome | isolation source: Algal blade | place: United Kingdom:Sidmouth, United...
GCCAAGCGGATTTATGAGGCATATCCAACGCATCAAAAAGCATTGCGAAGTTTAGTTGTAGCGAAAGGAAAACAAATTAATAATATTAAAATTAGTAGTAATGGAGTTAGCAGTTAATGAAGAAATTATCAATGCCCCACAATTTATAGAAGCCAACACACAGGCAATAGATTTGGTGGAAATTAAGGAGCAGCACATCATACCAGTTTTTACAAAAGACAATAAAGAGATTATTTCTCATTATGATTTTGTTTCAGGCACAGCAGAAGTAGTGCAGAATTTTTATGGTGGTTCTGGAATTAATCCGCCACAAATTAGAATGAGCCATCCAATTAAAGGACGTGTACCAAGCGCAAGAAATAAGGCTGCAAAAGATTTGTTAGATAATGAAAAGACATTATATTTTGAACGTCTGGCCTTTATAATTGAAGTGCCAAGCATTTACGAAACAATAGATGGTAAAGCTATGACTTTAGTAGTTGGAGGAGTAAGGGCTTTAAATGAAACAAATTTATATGGATATAAAGGGAATCCTGAAAAGTTCAAGTTGTTTGTTGGCTTTAGAGTAAAAGTGTGTTGCAATTTAAGCATTTGGACAGATGGTTATACGGACGAAGTAAAGGTAAGTTCAATGGAAGGTCTGCAAGCAAAACTACTGCATCTAATTGAAAATTTTAATGCGGTACAACAAGTTAAATTAATGCAAAACTTGTGCAACACTTTCATAACAGAAAGACAGTTTGCATTAATCTTAGGCAGAGGAAAATTATACCCCTTCGTACCAAAAAGATTTAGAAATGATGTAGTTCCAATTACTTTGGGTGATAGTCAATTAACCACAATAGCAAAAGCCTATTATAAAGATGTACACTTTGCACCAAGTAATCAAACAATAAGCCTGTGGAATATGTACAATCTTTTTACTGGAGCAGTAAAGAGTAGTTATATTGATACCTTCGCCAGTAGAAATGTTGGCTGTAGTAGCTTTATAACAGCCTTGCAGCATAGTTTGGAGCATAGTAGTAGCTTCTGGTATTTGGATTGATACGATTATAAATCTTTAGTTAGATTCAAGCCACTTAATCCTGTTTTGGGTTAGGTGGTTTTATTTCTTTTAGAAATAATGTAACTTTACAATTATGTCAGACTTAAAATTTAAAGAAAGATCAAAAGTAGCAAAAAAGATATTATCCAAACAATCGCCAGTTACCTTAGAAGATGCCAAGCAACAAGTAGCCAGATTGAAAAGGATGAGTTCAAGCAACAAAAAGAAAAAAAGCATTTAACCGAATTTATTAGCTCTGAAAATTTATGGCTTGATAAAATTGAAGGTGTTTATCTTACAGAAGGTGCTGAACAAAAAGTATTCTGGTTGCCAGATAAATATTTTGTACTAAAACTAAATGCAGGTATATTTTATAAATATTGGATAGATTACTTTCATAGCCTTTTACTACACAATAATTACTTTCCAGAAACGAATTACACTTTAGTTGGTTTTTATAAAGAGAATGGCATATTAAATGCCTGCGTAAAGCAACCATTTGTAAAAACTAATGAGATAACAAATATTGAAATGGTTAAATCTTTTATGTTCAACAATGGCTTTTCAAATAATAGGTTTAACGATTATGTAAATGAAAGTAAAGGAATAATTATTGAAGATTTACACGATGAAAATGTTTTGACAAAAGAAGGCTTATTATTCTTTGTTGATACGGTATTTTATGTGAAAGATAAATTTTGGGAGCATCAAACCATTATTGAAGTTGATTAATTTAAACAACAGTTTCATCTATTTATGAAACCAGTAAAATGGTTCTATATTATATCTATTAGCAACCATTAAGCAAACTTCATTACTAATCATTTCTTTAGTACTTCTTAAATGGTGTGTAATGTCTTCTCTGGTATATAAACTTTCTAAGCGTGTAATATCTGTTTCAAAACTTGTTTCATTAGTAGCATACATAGCTCTTGGAATAATTAAATCTTTATCCTGTTGAACATCTAAAGAATTATGGTCAACATCCCAAAACAGATCTTTGGGAAATACATTTGCTATGCTAATTCTTTTTGTCACACTACAAATATAACAAATTAAAAGATGGTTTGGTTCAATTGCAAGAATATGAAAAGGAGAGACTTACTTTCAAAATCTATCTTTCATTTATTCAATTAGATATAAACGGACGGAATAATTTTAATCAAATACTTTGGAGTAATGTTTATTAGTGTCAATTAAGGTTTAACAATTATTATAAAATGTTGTACCTATGTTGTACCCTTAAAACAACAAAAGCCTCATAACCAATAGATTACAAGGCTTTAAAGTGAACCCGAGAGGAGTCGAACCTCTAACCGCTTGATTCGTAGTCAAGTACTCTATCCAGTTGAGCTACGGGTCCAAAAAATACAATTGCAAATATAAGGCAAATTATGGTAATAACTACTGCTACTCAAATAAAATATAAATCAAATTGTGCTTTTGTGGTACAAAATATTGAATGAAGTTTTGTTGTCTGATAAATTTGTAGCACAAGCAAAACCGCCACGGCCTACCGCGGCAACCATTATTAGCCCCGGTAGTAGCGGCTATCCTTTTTGCGTAATTTTTATGGAGCAAAAAGATAATAGCGGATAACGGGAGTGTGGTTTATTCGAGTGCTACACTTTCGCTTCTATAAAAAGAGTTAAATTACCTTTTGCTTTTGCAAAATTTTAAGGTATTGAGTGTTGCTAAGTTTGCCGTTAGTTAATTTTTCAAACTCTTTACTGCTTAGTTTACATTGCGAGCGGAGCTGCCTTATTTGGTAGTTTTCGAGATTTACCAAATTGTCGGCATTAATAAAGGTATAAAACAACAGCTCTTTGTCTTCGTAAAATTCGTAAGTGCCTGGCTCAGCATCATTTTCTTCAAACCCTATTTGAAGCAGTTGTTCAGCAATGTTTTGCTTATCTGTATTCATTCAATTATTTTTTTTGCTTTACACTTTTTATAATCACCCTTAAAATATCTCTAACTGCAATTAACCGTCGATTTAATTTTACTTTAGGGTTATTAAAGCGCATATAACTATAATCGAAAGCTTTAAAAAAGTTATGTTCTGCTTCTTCTTGCGTATTACCCGTTCCAATTAAATCTAACAATTCGTTTTGTATAAGGTAATAGCCGTCTTCTTTTAAAAACAAACACCGCAATGGTATATTTAATTCATAAACCCTACCTCCGTGCGCTATTTTGTCGGTAGAATAACTTAGCGTGGTATGCCCATCATCATAAATTTCAACCACTTTTTTTCTAATCACTTTTCCACCTTCTCTAATCACCTTTATGCTTCCAACGGTGTTTTCCTCTACTTTTTCTTCTGTGGCAACATCTAACTTTTCAATTAGCTCGTTTTTAACCTGCGTTTTAAATTTTTGTATTTTAAAAAGTCGTTTCATAGTTTTGCCACCACCCACAATAGCAACCGGCGAGTCACCAAAACTATTCACCAAATCGTACAATCGATGCGTAACCTCGTTTCTGGATAATTTTTTTTTGTACATCTCTTTAATACCCAAATAATCTCCCACATCTGCCAACTCTAAAAGCTCGGCCAACTTTTGGTTAATAACCTTACGTTGGTTTTCGTAATCGCTTATAGTAGTTTGTATTCTATTGGTAAAGCTAAACTGCGGTACAGCGCTGCCTTTGTTAAAGTCAGAAAGTTCTAACTTAAAGTTATTCAAATCAATCGCTTCATCACTTGCCAAGTCGTGTTTGGCCAGGGCAAGCACTAAGTCTTGAAATCGTTGCCCAATTTTAGCCAACGTGTCCACCGGTATAGTTTGAAACTTACCAATTTCGCCTTCTATTTTAAGGTTGATACCTTTGTTTAAATCTATTTTAGCCACGGCACAAATATATGCATCTCAATTGAATTCTATTAAATGGTTTTAAACAAAAAATGAACAGTTTGTTTTTTTATAGCTTAATATCACTCCTATTTTACTATTATCTATTTTAAATGCCAGCATAAACAAGGTCATCACATAAAAACATCTTAAAAAAATTAAATAATAGTAACCTGTTGTAAAAGAATTTTTAGAAGCGAAATAGTTGTTCTCGCAAAAAATTTGGTCCTGCCATCCGTTCAAATACCATTTTGCCAACGCTTCAAAAGCCATCCAAAAATGGTATAACCACTTCTGTCAGGGCTATTTTTTCTGGCTTCGCTCCGCCGCAAAAACCTTTTAAAAACCACTATTTCAAAAAAAAAGTAAACTTTTATAAAACCTACTCCACATTATAATGTAAGTAACCTACACATAAAAGCCGTAAAACAATTTTTAGCATCATATAATTAACTATTTAAAATCATTAAGGTTATATTTACCACGCAAAAAATTAATTAATGAACTTCGATTTAATTGTAATAGGTAGCGGCCCCGGTGGTTATGTGGCAGCTATACGTGCCTCGCAGTTGGGTTTAAAAACAGCAATAGTAGAACGTGAAAGCTTAGGTGGCGTTTGCTTAAACTGGGGTTGTATACCCACCAAAGCATTGTTAAAAAGTGCACAAGTATTTGAATACTTGCAACATGCAGAAGATTATGGTTTACACGTAAAAGAGGCCACAGCAGATTTTACAGCAGTTGTAAAAAGAAGCAGAACCGTTGCTGGGGGAATGAGTAAAGGAGTTCAATTTTTGATGCGTAAAAATAAAATTGAAGTATTAACCGGCAACGGAACTTTACTAAGCCCAACAAAGGTAGAGGTTGCTGCTACAGATGGAACAAAACAAACTTATAACGCTGCAAACATAATTGTAGCAACAGGCGCACGTAGCCGTCAATTACCTAACTTACCACAAGATGGAAAGAAAATAATTGGTTACCGAGAAGCAATGACCTTAGCGCAGCAACCAAAAAGTATGGTAATAGTTGGAGCAGGCGCAATAGGTGTTGAATTTGCCTACTTTTATGCAGCAATGGGTACTAAAGTTACCGTAGTAGAATTTATGCACGATTTGGTGCCACGTGAAGATAAAGAGGTAAGTAAAGAGTTGCATAAACGATTTAAAGCCAAAGGAATAGACATACTTACTGAAACTGCTGTTGAAAGTGTTGACACTAACGGTAGTGGCTGCAAGGTGATCTGTGCGTCAAAAGATGGTGCAAAAAAAGACACTATAGATTGTGAGGTAGTTTTATCGGCAGTAGGGCAAAGCGCAAATATCGAAAATATTGGTTTAGAAATGTTAGGCATACGACCTGAAAAAGGCATCATACCCGTAAATGAATTTTACCAAACATCAGTACCAACTGTTTATGCCATTGGCGATGTGGTACACGGCCCCGCTTTAGCACACGTTGCTTCTGCAGAAGGCATTATTTGTGTAGAGAAAATTGCAGGCCATCACCCAGAACCATTAGATTATGAAAATTTACCAGGTTGCACTTATTGTTCGCCAGAAATTGCTAGTGTTGGTTTAACAGAAGAAGCAGCAAAAGAAAGAGGCTACGAAATTAAAGTGGGCAAGTTTCCTTTTAGTGCATCGGGCAAAGCGAGCGCAGCTGGTGCAAAAGAAGGTTTTGTAAAAGTAATATTTGATGCCAAATACGGAGAATGGTTGGGCGCACACATGATTGGTTACAATGTTACCGAGTTAATTGCCGAAGTAGTAGTAGCACGAAAACTCGAAACTACCGGACAAGAAATTATGAAGTCGGTGCATCCTCACCCAACAATGTCAGAAGCGGTAATGGAAGCTACAGCTGCTGCTTATGGTGAGGTGATACACCTTTAAAATAGCTTCATTTTAATTATACAATTAATTGAAAGGTAAGATGTTGAACAACTAAGCGTTAATTATCGTACCTTTAACAACTATATTTTTTTTAAAAAACATACTTTTGAAACCATAATAAATAATATTTCGATGAACCGATTTTTGTACATTGTTCTTTTTACGATTACTTTGTTTATTTTTAGCTTTAACATCAATTATGCGCAGTGTAATATCAACTCCAGCTGTGCATCTAATGTAATTTTTTCGGTAGACCCACCTGTGTTTAATGCTTCCAACTCAAGCTTAACTTATGGTAATGTTACTTTTGGAGAAACTAATTGTAATAGCGGCAATTTTATAAGCGGCATCTCTATTTACATATATCAATTGATGCCCGACGGCACAAGAACATATCAGTGTAACGTTGAAGGCCCTGCCCCACTAAATTTTATAGGAAACATAACATTAGATTTTGGACAAGCTAATTTGTGTGGAACCAGCCTAAACATAGGAGATATTATTGCAGACCCAAGTAATGGTTTCGAACCTTGCGATGGTGCGTTGTTAGAATCTGAAGCAGTTTTATACGTAACTCAAAATTTAAACTTTGATGGAAACAACTCTTCTGTTTACAATCAACTTCAAGCAAGCGAATACGTTTTCATTAATTTAGGTACCACCGAAATTAATATTAACAATGAGTTTCCAGGCAATGGGCAACCACTAACAACCGCAGTTGTTAATGATTTTGCTACTGGTGGTAATGGCCCAATTACCTTAGCATGCGGAGATGACATAGAATTATACATAGAAGGATTAAGTAGATTGGCAAACTGCATACCTTATAATGATATAGCAGCAGGTATTCCCTCCGAATTAGAAAATCAATTTTATTATAGCATAAATGGTGGTACACCTGTAATTATAAGAGATTCATCAAATGGTGCAAGCGGTGGGCAAATTACTGGCCCAGATAATAGCTTAGGTGGCTTATGCTACGCAGGTATATTAAATGATAATAGCCCTTATGTGTTATCTTATGCAGACATTGCAAACGATGTTTGTGATGGCGATGAAATTGTTTTTACCATAAAAACGACTGATCTATTTACAAATATTACTGTACAAGATCAAATTACCATAATATATTCTGGAGGAAACTGTAATGTCACAAACTGTTGCGCAGCGGTAAATTTAGGTTTAAATTTCGATAATATACCAAGTCAAACAAGTTGGATTATTTTAGACAGTAATAACAATACCGTTGCTTCTGGTGGTAATTATGGTTCTTTAGGAGCTTATGCAAATACTACCGAAAGTGCCTGCTTAGTTGATGGTTGTTACACTTTGGTTATGAACGATGCTATCGGCAATGGTATGTGTCCTTTTCAAAGCAATGCTGTTGGGGTTTCAACATTTATAACACCCGGCACACTAATTACCCCAGGCTCAATTGTTGGCACATTTAGTTTAGTAGCTTCCCCAGGTTTATGCGGTAATTATAGCTTAACCGATGCCAACGGAACTGTATTAGCAAATGGTGGAGGTGCTTTTGGATCTTCGCAGAGTAATAACTTTTGCTTAACAAATGGTATTGGCCCAAAGCTTTCGGGTTTAAATACAATGCACAATAGGCTTAATCAGTTTGATTTTGATGTACAACCCAATCCGGCAAATAACCTTGTAAAAATTGAGCTAAATAATGCTTTGCTAAACATAAGTGAAAATATTGAATTTGCTGTGTTAGATGTTAGCGGTAAATTATTAATACAACAATCAACCTCTACATTTAATAATGCTTCTTCAATTAACATTAGTAACTTACAAGCTGGTTACTATTTAATAAAGGTAACTGCTACTAACTATACTGCTACTAAAAAGTTTTTAAAAAATTAGAGGTTACCAATACTAATAAAATTAAAAATTAATGATTATTAATTATTAGTTAATTTGTTTTAGATGCTAATAAAAACAAAAAACAATTTTTTTTTTACCCGCTTGCAATACAATAGTGGCGATTGGAATACAGATCAAAGAATGCCCACAAATTTGTTGCACTCAATAGTTGAATATACCAACATACCCGTTGATACAAAAGAAAAAATAGTAAGCCTTAATAGTGGCGAAATTTATCGATCTCCATTTTGTTACCTAAGTGGGCATAAACTAGTGCAGTTTAATAATGAGGAAGCCAAACACTTAACCAACTATGTAAATAATGGCGGTTTTATTTTTGTAGACGATTGCAATCACGATATTGATGGCCTTTTTGCTAAAACCTTCGAAAGCGAAATGATTCGTTTATTTGGGCAAGATGCGTTAGTTAAAATTCCAAACAACCACAAGCTCTATACCTCCTTTTTTAATTTTGATAAAGGCCCACCCACTACCTCTTTCGAATTAAATGGTTGGGGCGATGACTTAGTTCATGATTACCTAAAAGCCATTATTATTAATGGTAGAATAGGAATTTTATATTCCAACAAAGATTATGGCTGCGAATGGGATTACGACTTTCGCAACAAACGGTTTATGGCAAAAGACAATACCCAATTTGGGGTCAATATTGTATTGTATATGATGGGTTAGTGCGTATTTTCATAATAATTGGAATGATGATTTAACGTTCTACGAAGCGTGTTAGTAAATATAAATTAGTAAATAAAACCATATTATAATGAAAAATATAATGCTAATGCTATTCATTTTATTAACGTTGGTAATATTACTATATCTACTTGGTCCAAAAGCTCCGTTGCCTAGCTTTAATGCCGATATACCAACGTTATCAATTCCATTAAATAAATTGGATACGCACATTGCACAACAAGAAGCATTAATTAAAGACATTAAACCAAACAACCAAGCACGCATTGTTTGGGCAAGCGATATTTTAAAGAAATCACCAGCAAAAACATCTTACAGTATTGTTTATTTGCACGGCTTTTCTGCCAGCCCTTTAGAGTCAGATCCTGTAATTTTTGATATCGCTAAAAAATTTGGTTTCAATTTGTATATACCTCGCTTAGCAGATCATGGGCGCAGCAGTATAGAATCATTTAAAGATTTAACCGGTGACCAATTAATACTATCTGCGAAAAAAGCCTTAGCTATTGGCCAATTGATAGGCGAAAAAGTAATAGTAATTTCTTGTTCTACTGGTAGTACGTTATCAAGTTATTTGGCAGCTGAAAACCCAACCAGTACTTTTGCAATGGTAATGTATTCACCTAACTTTGGCTTGCACGATGGGCGCAGTAAACTAATGGCAATGCCCTGGGGTTTGCAATTGGCAAAAAAGATTTTCGGAGGCAACTACCGCAATATAAAAATGGAAAGTGGTGCACAACCTTTTTGGACCACCAAATATCGTATAGAAGGTTTGGTAAATTTAATTCCGCTTTTAAATAAAACAATGACGGATGAAACTTTTAAAAAAATTACACAACCTTATTTGGTAGCTTATTATTATGAAGATGAAGAAAATTGTGATAAAATAATTTCTGTTCCTAAAATTAGAAACTTTCATAAAGTAAGTTCTACTCCAGATCATTTAAAAAGAGAAGTGCCTTTAGCTACTGTAAAATCGCATTGTATTAGTAACAAACATCAATCAAAAGATTGGCAAAGCGTTTATAAAGCTACCGAAGATTTTTTTGTTCAAGTGTTGAAACTATCTCCAAATAGCTAATACTTTCTTTTCTTAATAAAATGAAAATTGATGAAATATTTTAGCCTTGTTTTCCTATGCTCTATTCTGTTGTTAGTTGTTTTTGGTAATAATCGAAAAGTAAATGAAAAACCCTAAGCTTTAGGAAGCTTATGGTTTTCTTATCCCCAAAAAATCAGATTATTTCGCCCACAACCAAGGCCTGCGTTTTTCAATAAAAGGCAAAGGCTTTACATAATGAAAACCAATAGTATCTTTTGTGTAAGCCTTACCAACTGGTGTGTTAATGTTTTTTCTTATTTCTAAATGTAAATGGGCAGGGTAGTGGCCGTTGGCATCACCAATAGTTCCAATTTTTTGACCTCTGATAACTTCTTGACCTTCAGCAACTAAAATTTCATCTAAGTGGGCATATAAAGATTCAATATACTTAGGTTGATCGTTAGTGCCAATGTTGTGAATTAAACGAACGATATTACCCCAACTACCGCCATTAACTTTGGCCCAATAAACTGCACCATCTGCAATGGCATAAACAGGATCGCCCAAATCACTATTTCCGCCGCCGTGTCCATTCCAATCTTCGCCTAAATGATCTTTATTTCCAAAAATTTGAGCGATATAATAACCTTTACCATTTGGTGCGCCAACAGGCATATCAAATCCATCAACTGGTTTGCAACGGTTTAGCAAAGCAACTGATGCTGGTACAAATCGACGGCTATAATTATCAGTAATTAAAAAAGAAAACCCTTTTGGATATTGTTTTACAATATCGTCTGGCACATTTTCCATTGCGCCATATTTTTTTTGCCAAGCTTTTAATTGCTTCTTATATTTTTTAGAGTATAAGCTGGTGTCTACACTTTTTTGTGTAACAGGCACTATTGATTGAAATTTAGTTTGCACTACGTTGGTGGGTAAATACTTTTCTTTTAAAGGCTTTACTTTGGTAGGTTGCTTAACAACACTATTTTTAAACCTCGGCTGAATACCAATGAGCTTATTAGGCACTTTGGTGGCTATATCTCTTGGTATATGACTATATGGATTTCCTACATAAAGCATCTTAAACAAAAAAAACATTAACAACATAAATACTGCTATGCTGCTTATTAAGAATATTTTCTCTTGGTTTACCACAATATCGGAGTTAATTTGCATTATCTAAATATCATCAAAATTTAAAGTATCAATAAAGTTGGTGGTTGCTTCTAAATCTTTCTTTAACAAACGATCTAACTTATTGAAGGACACAATTTTACGATAATCTTCAATAATTTTACTAATAATAGGACTACTTTTTTTGCCATTAGCTAACTTAATTCTAAAATCTAATGCTTGTACTGCTGTAAAAAATTCAATAGTTAAAATAAGCTTCACATTTCTCACTACATCGTAGCATTGTGTGGCAGCATTTGCGCCCATACTTACGTGGTCTTCTTGTTCATTGCTCGAAGTAATACTATCAACAGAGGCAGGAGTACATAATTGTTTATTAGCACTTACTAAAGAGGCTGCGGTATATTGCGGCATCATTAAACCACTATTTAAACCAGGTTCGTCTATTAAAAATTCGGGCAATCCATTAATGCCATTTAACAATTTGTAAGTTCTTCTTTCCGAAATATTACCCAACTCGGCCAATGCTATTTTTAAAAAATCTAAATGTAAAGCTAGGGGTTGCCCGTGAAAATTTCCACCAGAAATAATTAAATCATCCTCAGGAAATATTAGAGGATTATCTGTTACGGCGTTTATCTCATTTTCTATAATCAAGTTCACCTGTTCTATAACATCTAAACTTGCACCGTGTACTTGCGGTATGCATCTATAAGTATAAGCGTCTTGAATTTGTGTTTTCTCAACTTTTGCTAATTCACTATCTTTTAATAGATACAATAATTTTTCGGCACATTTTTGCTGTCCTTTATGATTTCTTACTATGTGTATATTTTTATGAAATGGCTGATGTAATGCACCAATTGCCTCAATACTTATGGCAGCAGTTAAGTTAGCTAATTGATATAATTTATTAGCTTCATTAGCACACCAAACACCATAAGCACTCATAAACTGTGTACCATTAATTAAGGCTAAACCTTCTTTTGCATCCAACTTAAAAGCCGATGAATTAATTTTTACTAAAGCTGCTTTTGCTGTAGTTTTTTTGTTGTTTTGATAAACCTCACCTTCGCCAATTAAACCCAATGCAATATGCGATAAAGGAGCTAAATCGCCAGAAGCACCTAACGAACCATATTTATAAACTATTGGTAAAATGTTATGGTTGTACAATTCAATTAATTTTGTTACCAAGCTAAGCCTTATACCGCTATGCCCTAAGCTAAGGTTTTTTGCTTTTAGTAAGATCATCAATTTAACAATATGTTGTGGAATTTCTGGCCCAACACCAACAGCGTGAGAAACAATCAAGTTTCGTTGCAACTGCTTTATTTGCTCGTTCGGAATTTTTACTTTACATAAACTACCAAACCCCGTATTAATACCATAGAAAACAGCACCCGGTTCTTTTAACCTTTTTTCAAGATAAGATCTACAAAGCTTAATTTTTGAAATAGCTTCTTCCGAAAGTTGTAAGGTGGTTGGCGATTCAATAAAATGTATGGCCTCCTTAATGCTTAATTTTTTAGAAGAAATAAAATGTTCTTTTCCCATTTATTAATGCGCCTTCAATTGTTCAATAATTTCAATTAGAGTTAATTGTGCCTGTTCTCCGCTTTGCATGTTTTTTAAAGTAAGTTTTCCCGTTTTTAGTTCTTCTACACCAGCCAGCACCACATAAGGTATTTGCTTATCGTTGGCATATTTCATTTGCTTTTTTAGTTTAGCTGGGCTGGGGTAAAGTTCGGTATTAATGCCTGCATTTCTAACTTCATTACTAAAAGTTAATAGTTGTTTTTGGTCAATTCCTTCATCATCAAAATTTACAAATAATACTTTGGTATAGTAGCCTAAGTCTTCTGGAAACAAGTTAGCCGCCTGCATTACATCGTAAATTCTATCTAAACCAAAACTAATACCTGTGCCTGCAACATTTGGTAAGCCAAAGTTACCCGTTAAGTTATCATATCTACCACCGCTGCCAATACTGCCATTAAAATCGGGCGTTTTTACTTCAAAAATTGGCCCGGTATAATAATCTAAACCACGGGCGAGGGTAGGGTCAATTTTTATTTTTTGTTGTGTTGTTTCATCTAAAAAAGATAAGATATATTTAATTTCATCTAAACCAATTTTGCCAATTTCAGTTTCTTCTAATTGCTTAGCTACTGGGCTATTTAAAAAATCATTAGTATGTTGGGTAATATCTTTTACTAATTGAAAAGTGTCTTCCTCAAAACCGCTTTCACCGAGTAGCGTAATTACTTTGTCTGTTCCAATTTTGTCTAACTTATCTAACGTAACCGTAAAGTCAATTAAATGCTCGGGCTTTCCACTCAAGGCTACCATTGCCAGCAACAACTTTCTAGTATTTAAATGCACTTTTACATCAATGCCTAATTGCTCAAAAACTGCAACAAAAATTTGTATCAACTCCACTTCGTTCATCAAACTTTCACTACCTAACACATCTGCATCACATTGCCAAAACTCTCGGTAACGGCCTTTTTGCGGTCTATCTGCTCGCCAAACAGGTTGTATTTGGTATCTTTTAAAAGGAAAAGTTATGTCGTTTTGATGCATCACTACATAACGGGCTAAAGGTATTGTTAAATCATACCGTAACCCTTTTTCGCTTATGCTTGGCAACAATTTTTTGTAATTTTTATTGGTAAGATGCGTTTCTTCTGCATTCTTTAAATAATCGCCAGAGTTTAAAACTTTAAACAAAAGCTTATCACTTTCTTCGCCACCTTTACCATTTAAGGTGCTTAAATTTTCCATAATTGGTGTTTCAATAGGCATAAAGCCATGCAACTCAAACACCGTTTTTATGGTACTAATAATGTACTGCCGTTTTTGTACTTGTTGCGGACTAAAGTCGCGCATTCCTTTAGGTAAACTTACTTTTGACATTGAATTTTTTAAAGACGTCAAATATAAGTATTTAACGCTTGTTATTTCTTTACTAATGTATTCAATTGTATTAACTTTGTGTTGTTTATGAAAAAACTGTTACTCGGTTGTATTTTAATATTGCTAATAAAAAGTGGTTTTGCTGCGGAGGCACTATCGCCTCGTATAGCAAATTATACTATGCACATAAGCTTAGATGAGGAGCAAAAAATGTTGGCTGGCCAAACTACTTTGAATTGGAAGAACCCTTCTTTAATTGATACCGTGCGTACGCTTCAATTTCACTTGTATTATAATGCTTTTAGAAATACAGAATCTACCTTTAACAAAGAACGAGCAGAGGGTAAATCTTTTATGGGTAAAATAGATGTAAAATCAGATCCATGGGGTTGGTCGGAAATTACTGAAATGCAAGATGAAGCTGGGAATGTTTTAACCGATAAAATGAAATACATTCAGCCCGATGACGATAATACAAGCGACAGAACCGTTTTAGAAGTTCGCTTGATGAACCCAGTTTTACCAGATCAATCAATCACCGTAAATTTTAAATGGAAAGCTAAAATACCGAGAAAAGCAGCACGAACAGGGCATAATAAAGACTTTTATTTTTTTGCACAATGGTTTCCAAAAGTTGGAGTGTATGAACCTGCCGGAATGCGTTATGCAGAAAATGGCGCTTGGAATTGCCATCAATATCACTCTAAAGGAGAATATTATGCAGATTTTGGGGTGTATAATGTGTTTATGAAAGTGCCAACAGGTTATGTTGTGGGTTCGAGTGGTGCTTTAATAGGAAAGGAAGATGTGGGTGATTTTACAATTTGGAATTATAAAGCAGATGATGTAATTGATTTTTCTTGGGCTGCTTCACCGCATTTTAAAGTTAAAGAACAACAATGGAAAGATGTGAAAATAATGGTGCTATACTATCCTGAAAAAGTAAACTTTGTAGAACAATATTTCACCTACATTACCAATGCATTAACCTATATGGATGAATATGTTGGCGAATATCCTTACTCCACTTTAACCATTATCGATCCGCCAATACACGGTATTTTTACAGGTGGAATGGAATACCCAACTTTAATTACCTCAATAAGTGCCAGCTTTTTACCCAAAGGATTAAAGTTTACAGAAGCTTTAACTACACACGAATTTATTCATCAATATTTTATGCAAATGGTAGCCACTCATGAGGTAGAAGAACCTTGGATGGATGAAGGTTTTACAACTTATTACGAAATGAGAATTTTGGATAAATATGAAGGCGAGAATACTTCAGCAGTAGATTTTTTGGGTGTTAAAATGGGTAGTAGCGAATTTAACCGTGCAGAATATTTAAATGACGACAACCCTAAAATAGCGGAAGGCAACCGAAAAAGTTGGCACTACAAACATGGCGGTTATGGCACTATTGCCTATAACAAAACAGGAATGTGGTTAAATACCTTAGAAGGTTTAATTGGCCAAGAAGTTATGGATACGGTTATGCAAACTTATTTTGAACGTTGGAAATTTAAACATCCTAAAGGGCAAAATTTTATTGATGTAGTGAATGAGATTGTTCCCCAATTTTATAAAGAAAAATATGGAGAAAATATGAATTGGTTTTTTGAACAGGTATTGTATGGATCGGATGTTTGTGATTATAAAATTGCATCAATAAGTGTTAATGAAATAGTGCCAAAAGCTGGAGTTTACGATACTAACAAACCTGTTTTAATACCGGATGCAGAGGAAGCAGAAGAAAAAAAATATGTAAGTAAAGTAGTTGTAAACCGTTTAGAAGGAATGAAACTGCCAATTGAAATTGAAGTTTATTTTGATGACGGCAGCAGCGTTACAGAATTTTGGGATGGAAAGGAGAGAAGCGTTGATTTTAAATATACTGCTATTAAAAAAGTAGTGGCCGCTAATATCGATCCTAAAAGAAAAATAGATTTAGATATTAATTTTTTAAATAATAGCTATTCTATTGAACATCAGCATATTGGAGTTAGAAAATATGTTGCACAATTTATAAGTTTGCTGCAACAAGTTATGCAAGTAATTACTGTATTTATTTAATATTATATTGAAAATTTTAAAAGCATATAAATTTGGGTGGCAGTTTTTGCTAAGGCATTGGCGATTATTGCTAATTTTATATTTGGTAAATTTTGTTTTCGCTTTATTGGCAGCATTTCCACTTAATAATTATTTACAAAGTACGGTTGCTCATACACTTTCTGTACAAGAAAGTTTGGAAGGGTTTAACTATGGCATCATTTCCGATTTTTTAAATGAGTATGGAACTGGTTTAGCCGTTGTGTTCAATCAAAGTTTAGTGGTAATGTTATTCTTTTTTATATTAAACATTTTTTTTACGGGTGGTATTCTCAACCTAATCAAGTATCAACCTACTGGTTATGATAGCAGTACATTTTGGCGCGGATGTACCAAACATTTTTGGCGTTTTTTTAGGCTAACATTGTACTTTTTAATAACACATATTGCCTTATTTTTTTTGTGTTATACAATTTTCATCAAAGTGTCGGGCGGGGCTAATTTTTTAGAAATGGAAAATGATCTACAGATCATTAATGGTTTAAAAATTGCCCTACCAATTTATTTGGTGCTTGTGTTTTTTGTTTTTTTGTTTAACGATTATTTTAAACTACACATAGTTGATTTTGAAAAGAGATATTTGTTCCAACCATTTGTTAGTAACCTTAAATTTTTGAGTAAAAATGTTTTAAGAGGTGCTGGTTTATATCTTATAAATATTATTAGTTTTGTTATAATTTTTGTAACATTTTATTATTTTACCAAACCAATGGTTGCCCAAACATATTTGGGCATTTTATTGCTTTTTGTAGTTAATCAAGTTTGGATAGTATTAAAAACTGGCATAAAATTAATTAACCTAAGTAGTGCTGGGTATTTTTATCAGAATACTAAATCTACTGAAGAAATTGCTTAGAGGGTTTGTTTTTCTTCCATTTCAACTGGCAAGTCCTTTTCTTCTAAGGCTGCTAATTTTTTGCCCATATAAATTAGTTTGTCGCCTTCATTTACAATTAATTGCTCCGAATTAGCTGGTATAATTTCAAACTGATTATCAGCAGTTTTTATAAACATCGGTATACAATCTCTATCTTTATTTATTAACTCAATTGATTTTGTAAAATTGTCATTTCCTTTAATTGCAACTTCATTAAATACGGGGTAATCTCTGGCTACTTCGTTAAAATTAATGTAATCATCGGTATGAGAAAATAGGCCGTCGGCGGGGTTTTCGTTAATATCATCTAATTCATCTGGTGTAATTAATCTAAAAGCACCATTTTTACCAAAATCATCCTTATACTCATTTAAAACAAATTTATTCACTTGTGAACTACTAGTTAAGGCCATTAAATAACCCATTTCACCAAGTTCTAAAATATCTTTAATATCATCGGTATAAACATTTGCATCAAAGGCTTGTAAACCCATTCTTTTGGCAAACCTTACATTGTCAATATTACTATCTATCAAGGCAACTTCCCTCCCATTATTTTTTAAGTATTTGGCTAATAACAGGGCAGCTCTATTTGCACCAATAATTAAAATACCGCTACTTTTATCAATAACTACACCAAAAATTTTAGCAATAAAACCAGCAGTTGTTGCATTTAATAGCACCGTTCCTAAAACTATGGTAAATACCAAAGGTGTTATATATTCGGCATCTGGGTAGTTTTTGGCTAACAATTTTGTGCCGTATAAAGAAGCGATACCTGCTGCAACAATTCCACGTGGGCCTACCCAGCTTATAAATAACTTTTCTTTTAAACTTAGGTTAGAATTTATGGTGCTTAACAACACACCAATGGGCCGTAAAACTAAAATTACCGCTAAAAATAAGATTAACACTTTAACATCTAATATTAATTCTAAATCAGCTATGGTAATATTGGCTGACAATAAAATAAATAATACTGAAATTAATAAAACACTAATACTTTCTTTAAAGTATAAAATTTCTTTAATGTGTGGCACTTGCATGTTGGCCAATAGAAGCCCCATAGTTACTACAGTAAATAAGCCACTATCTGGCACTAATATGCCCGATAAAACAAATATTGCCAATACAAACGCTAATGTAAATACATTAAGTAAGTAGTGTGGTACCCAATTTCTTGATAAAAATTGCTTTAAAGATAATGCTCCTAAACCACCCAAAGCTATGCCAATAAGTACAATTTTGGCAACGTGTTTTAAAGATTCTAAAATAAAATTAGCGGCTTCGAGATCTAAAGCAATAAACTCATATACTAAAACAGCAGCCAAGGCACCAATAGGGTCAATTAAAATACTTTCCCATTTTAAAACAGAGGCGACATCTTTTTTTATCTGAAGGTTTCGTAATATTGGAGCAATAACGGTTGGCCCTGTAACAATAATTAATGCAGCAAAAAAAGCAGAAACTGACCAATTTAAACCGATAATATAATGAGCTAACAAAGTAGCACCTATAAAAGTTACTGTTGAACCTATAGATATTAAATTTAATATTGATGGCCCAATATTATTAACTTCTTCTCGCTTTAGGGTTAAAGCTCCTTCAAACAAGATTATACCAATGGCTAATTCATCAAAGTAAAACAAACTTTCCCCAGGGAAAAGCCCTTTTTTACCATTGTAAATAGGTTCTAACCATTTAATTCCACTTTCGCTTAACAAACTGGACAGTGGCCCAACGGCTAACCCAATTAAAATAAGCGGCAAAATAGCAGGTAGCTTTAACCGCCAAGCTATCCACTGCGCAAAAATTCCGAGTATTACAATACTGGCTATTTCAACCATTTAATCACCAATTTTCGTTGCAAATATCTTATTTATTTTTCTATTTAATAAATAATTCGCTTAATCAATGCCTTATTTATTTTATACAAATACATAAAATTTATAAAAAAAATGTTCTCAATTTAATTGAGAACATTTTTTTTTATAAATAATTTTATTTTACTCTGTAATTCTGTACCAGTATTGCGTTCGGCCCAAAACAGAAATGCCCATATAACCTCTAACTTTTAGTTTGTCTGGTGCTAACAATTCTAAATAGCATTTATAGTATTTACCATTTTCAGGATCCATTATTTGCCCATCTTGCCAATATTTACCTTTTTGTTGCAAATCACTTAAAATCTCCATTCCTAATATAGGTTGGTCTTTCTTATCATCATTACATTCAATACATTTAGGGTTTTGCTCTTCTTCTGGTGCTCTAAAAAGTTTAACTACTTTTCCGTAATACATTCCGTTTTGTTCAAATATTTCTACGTGCGACTTTACGGTTTCCCCGTCATCGTCAATAGTTTTCCAAATCCCTAAAACTTGTGCATTAGCATTAAAGCAAAATAAGCCAATTAAAAATAGGAATATGAACGAGTAGCTTAGTTTTATTTTATTTAACATCTTACAAATAAAGTTTTATTTTTACAATTATAATAAAAAAATTGTCTATAAGTAAGATGAAGTTTTGTTATTTTGGTTTAATAAGTTAAGCGGAAGAAAGAAAATGAACTAAATTTGATGCAGCTATTTTGATATTCGAGGCTAAAACAAGGCTTTTCAAAAAATTTTAATACCAAATAAAAACGTTAGAGCATAAATTTATTTTGCTAATACTGCTAAGTATAAATAAAAAATAGTTTCGTTGCTTTTAATCTGCTTAAACAGCTTTTTGTATAGTGTTTTTTGTATGAAAAAATGAAAGTAAAAATGCTGCTAATGGTATAATAAAATGTGGTAACCGATAAATGGTTTGTGGTAAAAATTGTGTAAAAGTACTCCAAGTAGGATAGATATTGGTATAACCAACAACCCTACTTAAAGCGGTTAGTAAGCCCCAAATTGCTGCCCATATTAAAAAGGGGTAAGTAATTTTTTTTGGTAAAAAAACACCTACAACTATTGCCATATCAATAATGCCCGCATAATATATTATATTATTTATCTCACTTTCAGAAAAATACAAGCCAATAAATCTTAACGAGCTCATTGCCATATCAGTCCAATAACCAGGTGTAATGTACACACCCAATGCATACAACCCGTGGCCAAAAAAAGTTAATGCAATGGCAATTTTTAAAAGCAGCGTTATTTTTTTTTGATTAATGTTGGCGTATAGTATTAAATACAAAAACAAAGGAGAAAACATTTGACAACTGTATTCAATAAATTGACCAAATTTTAAAAATTTTTCTTTATAAAAAAGTGTTGATAAAATTATTAGTAAAACAGCACCGACGAGCAGTATTTTACCAATGTTTATATTTTTAGGTTTTAGCAATAATGCTGCAATACTGCAAAAAATGTAGAAAGCACCAGTTATTTTAGTTAGTATTTTTATACTTAAATCAACAGTTGGGGAGGTCACATAATCTGTCCAGCTGTAACTAGTAAAATTGGTAATAAAAGAAGACATAATATCAGGATCCCATAAAACAGATCGAAAAGGAGCATCAAAAAATAGATGCTCGAGACCACGGCCAAAAAATACAAAAAATGTTGACAGCCTTAATAGCCATATAATTACTTTAAGGTGATTTATATTTTTTAAGTTTAAAATTGTTTTGTTAGGCATATTACACTTAGGTATACTTTAATGAGTGTAAATATGTTTCACTTTATAGTTTAAAAATTGGTATAACTTTTGATTAAATAAGAAATACAATTAGTTGGTATAAAGTTTTATAAAAGTAGTTGCTACAAACTTTAAAAGTATCAGTCAAAATGTAAAACCTAATCTAGTTCTTTAACGTACTAATGTATAATAATAAAAGAAATTAAGATGTTTAATTTTAAAAATCTATTTTTTTCAGTATTTTTTGCTTTAATATTTGGTTGCACTTTTGCACAGCCAGATATGCTTAGGGCTGTTTATATTGATGATCCTTCTACCAAAATTACTATAGTTTTTAATACTGGTAATTCTTCAAACACCAACCCTGTGTTATATTATGGTACAAATGTGTCAACTGTTACAAACCTCACTAGCCCAAAAGCTTACAGAGATGCTACCTTATCAAACGCATCGTACGGTATGTTTAACAATTTTGTAAAGTTATCTAACCTCATTCCTGATAGAAAATATTATTTCAAAATAAAAGATAATTCTGGAGAAACTCAAGTTTATTACTTTGAAACAATACCAGACAATCCTGATAAAAGATTAAGCTTTATTTGTGGTGGTGATTCCAGAGGGAACAGAACGGCCCGTCAAACTGCCAATATTATTGTATCAAGATTAAAACCACACGCGGTTTTTTTTGATGGAGATTTTACCGATAATGGTAATGCAGAACAATGGCAAGATTGGTTTAGTGATTGGCAGTCTACAATAAGTAGTGATGGTCGAGTAACTCCATTAGTTCCAGCTCGTGGCAATCACGAAAATAACAATACAGAGTTAGCTAATTTGTTTGGTACAAACAGCACGGCATATTATTCTTTAAGTTTTGGGGGTAATTTATTTAAAGCGTTCACCTTAAATTCAGAGAATACTATAATTAACTATGCTAGTCAAACAAATTGGTTATCAAATGGTTTACAAAACAGTCAAAATTATATTTACAGATTTGCTCAATATCATAAACCTATGCGCCCACACACTGGTTTAAAAATTGATGGTGCATCTCAATATGCTTTTTGGGCACCTCTATTTTATAATTATAATGTAGATTTAGTATTGGAGGGAGATGCACATACCGCGTGTACCACCTATCCAATAGTACCTTGTACTGGTGGTTTTGGGTGTAATGATGGTTTTAAAGAAGATGAAGTTAATGGTACTGTTTATACCGGTCAAGGTACTTGGGGTGCTCCTTTAAGATCTTCAGACGATCAACGCCCTTGGACTTTTTACGGTAAAATGATTAATCAATTTAAACTAATTTTTGTTGATAAAGAAAAAATAGAGTTAAGAACTATTGCCTACGAAAATTCAACTGGCATAAATGAAGTCAACATAAATGATAGATTTAATTTGCCAACTGGGCTAAGTGTTGAACCTGGATTAAACAAGTTAACAGGTCAATCACAGGATGTATTAATAATACCAAGCAAAAAAAGTCTAACCTATCCAAAAATAGAAATAGCATTACCAAGTGATAATGCGACCTATTATAACCAAGTTAATAGTGATATAGTAATTAGAAATATAGCCACTTTAAACAACATTAATGCGGTTGTTTTTTATTTGGATGGAGTTAATAAGGGTATCGACACATCAGAACCTTTTTCTTTTAAATTTGATGAGTCGGAATTTAGTACGCCGAGAGCATACGAAATTAATGCTATTGCTTATGATATAAATGGAGTGCCCTCACCAATTGCATATAAACGAATTGAAGTAAAAAGCGGCACAACGCATACAGTATCTTCTCAGCTTAAAGACTCATTTAATGATGCAGAACAATCATCAAATAATAGGGTTGATGTTTCAAATTACGATTTAGATATGGGGTACAATGGAACAATATGTGGTTTAAGGTTTACTAACTTAAATGTTCCACCTGGTACAACTATACTTGATGCAAGCATACAATTTACAGCAGATGAAAGAAAATTGAACCCAACCAATTTGATTTTTTATGGAGAAGATAATGCTAACTCTGTTCAGTTTTTACCTAATAATTATAATATAAGCAGCAGAGCTAAAACACCAATGTCTGTAAATTGGTCATCAGTTCCAAATTGGGAGAACGTTGCAGATAGGGGAGTCAACCAAAAGACACCAAGCCTAAAAACAATTGTCCAACATTTGGTAAACAGATCTGATTGGGATATAGAAAGTCCGGTAACTCTAATTATTGAAGGAACTGGTTACCGTGTTTCTGAAACTTATGATAGTGATTCTACTTCTACTCCAATATTAACAGTAAATTATTTAAATGACAACCCCAAAATAAGTGGGCATTGCATAAATCATCCAGACACCATTAATAATGTTAGCATCGGCAACAATATTGATATTGTAGGTGCAGGTTTTTCAAATTTAAATAATATTGATAGAGTTGAATTTTTTACAAAATCGTCAGGAGTTCGCTTGAAAACTGAAAATAATAACCCGAGTACATTAGATTATACCATTGTTGGAAATGAAACAATTATTATAAAAGTACACGATAATGAAGACCGTACAGCAAATAAAGAAGTAGTAATTATAACCGATATAGACTGTAATGGCCCTATCATACCTAATGTTAGTTCCATTAGAAATAATTCTGCTATTTTAAGTTGGGCTGATGTACCCGATACCTATTATAAAATTTATCACAAAGCTTTAAGTGATAATACTTGGAAATCGCATTGCACCCCCATACCAACCATGTTTTTATTTGGCTTAAATGGATGTACAGATTACCAATACAAACTTCAACTAATCTGTTCGAAAGATTACGACGATTGTAATTCTGATGCCGAATTAGGTTATATCACCGCTACAAAATATTTTAAAACAGATTGTACAAATCTAAAAATAGAAGGTGATAATAATGAAGTTGAAAAAGAAAATGCCAACGGCACTTTTTAGATATCATCATTTGTTTATTATTTACACGTTAATCTAAATACAGCATTATAAAAATAAATATCAACCTAAAGTTTAATTGCTGATGCAATCGAAAACAAGAGACATTTAATTAAGAAATAATTGTTTAAGGCCATACCTACAAAAGGTATGGTTTTTTATAATTCCCATCTAGCCAATGGAATAAAATTGTAATTCTCAAAATCATTTATTAAATATTGATGGTGAGCCGAAATAGCAATCATTGCGGCATTATCTGTACAATATTCAAATTTTGGTATGTAGGTTTTCCAACCTTTTTCTTTGCCAGTTGCTTCAAAAATTTTTCTAAACTCACTATTAGCAGAAACTCCACCAGCAATAGCTACATTTGTAATGTTGTATTTTTTAACTGCTTTTATTAACTCTTTCATCAAAACTTTTACAATAGTGTACTGTACTGATGCACATAAATCAATTAAATTTTGCTCAATAAAACCAGCTTTTTGTTTTTTTAGAAAATAAAGCACACTTGTTTTCAAGCCACTAAAGCTAAAATCTAAATTTGGTACAGATGGTTCTGCAAATTTGAAGGCCCGTGGGTTGCCTTTTTGCGCCAATTTGTCTAATTGTGGCCCTCCAGGATAGGAAAGACCGAATGTTTTAGCAATTTTATCAAAAGCCTCTCCAGCTGCATCATCTAAGGTTTCACCCAATACTTTCATATTATTAACAGCTTTTACTAAAACCAGTTGCGTATGACCACCGCTAACTGTTAAACATATAAAAGGAAACGTGGGTTTTGGCTCATCAATAAAATGGGCTAATACGTGCGCTTGCATATGATGAACTCCTATAATGGGAATATTTAAGGCAAATGCCATCGTTTTTGAAAACGTAGTACCTACTAATAATGAACCTAATAACCCCGGGCCTTTTGTTACTGCTATGGCACTTAAATTGTGTTTGCTAATACCTGCCTCTTTTAAAGCAACAGCTACAACTGGTATAATATTTTTTTGATGCGCTCTTGAAGCCAACTCAGGTACTACACCTCCATATTGTTCGTGTACTTTTTGATTGGCAACTATATTTGATTTGATTTCACCATTAACAATTACAGCAGCACTAGTATCATCACAAGATGACTCAATGGCTAATATATTTACGTTTTTTTGCATAATGTTTAAGATCGTGAAGATAAAAATTAGATGTTAATGCAATAAATATAGCTGCATCAAATTTAGATCAGTTAATTTCTTCAACTTTACTAAGCTATTTTGCATCTTAAAAAAACAAAAAAGAAAATATTATTACGCTGGTTTTTCCATTAATGTGCCGCATTTATCACAACTACGTTTATCATTATCTCCATAAAATTTATCGAAAATAATAGGTAAATCGGTTTCGATATTATTAAGCTTAAAAGGTTCTCGGTACAATTCGTTATGGCAGTTTTCGCAAAACCAAGCCAAACCATCTTCCATCCCTTCCGCTCTTTTCTGTTCAATTACCAAACCTATGGTATTTGCACCCCGTTGTGGTGAGTGTGGTATATTTGGCGGCAAATAAAACATTTCGCCTTCTTTAATGTCAATATCTCGCTGCTCCCCATTTTCAATCACTTTTAAAACAATATCGCCTTCTATTTGGTGAAAAAATTCGGGTGTTTTGTTTAAATGATAATCCTTTCTCGAGTTAGGCCCACCAACTACCATAACAATATAGTCATCATTGTAAATAGCTTTATTGCCTACTGGCGGTTTTAAAAGATGTCGGTTATCATCAATCCATTTTTTAAAGTTTATGGCTGGCGGTAATTTACTCATTATATAAAAATTTACGTTTTAAAATTTTAATTATCACATCTAAACTAAACAAAAATTAGTTAATATTTTAAAATATAAAGAGCTATCATTTAAAATACTATTTTTATTTAAACTTAGCAACACAAACATCTTTGCTTACTTTAAAATGTTAAATAATTTCGGTATTATTCCACCAATTGAGAGAACAGTAAAAATGAATCAATCTGAAAAATATACAGCTATACATTATCATAATTATTTGGAATTAGATAAGCTGTTAAGTGCGCAAAATCCACGTAGTGGCGAGTTTGAATACAAATCGGCACACGATGAAACCTTGTTTATAATTATGCATCAAGTTTATGAGCTATGGTTTAAACAAATATTACACGAAATTGAATCGGTATGTGAGCTATTAAATAAGAAAATTGTTGGTGCCGAAAACTTGAACAAAGCAACTTTAAGGCTCAAACGTGTTTCGGAGATATTGGAGTTAATTATTAATCAGATAACGGTAATGGAAACGCTTACTCCATTAGATTTTTTGGATTTTAGAAATTACTTGTTCCCAGCTTCTGGTTTTCAAAGCTTACAGTTTAGGCTAATTGAAGTAACGCTTGGTTTAAGAGATGAGGATAGAATTACTTACAATAATCATTCGTACAAAATTGTTTTTAATGAAGAACAAAAAGAAAAGATTAAAGTAGTTGAAGCAAAAGGAAGTGTTTTTACCTTAGTACAAAATTGGTTAGAGCGGATTCCATTTTTGCAATTTAAAAATTTCAATTTTTTAGAGGTTTATAAAAAGGCAGTAGATAAAATGTTAGAAAATGAAGCTACAGCCATTGGAGCAACTGATTATCTTTCTGATAAAATGAAAAGCATGCGGTTGAAAATGTTAGGTGATACCAATTCTTATTTTAAAAGAGTCTTTTCAGAGGCGGCGCATAATGAAATGATTAAAAAAAATGAGTTGAGGCTATCTTACAAAGCTACAATGGCAGCCTTATTAATTAATTTATACAGAGGAAAACCTATTTTAACAACACCTTTCAATTTTTTAACCGAGTTAATGAATATTGATGAATTGCTTACTACTTGGCGTTACAGACATGCACAAATGGTACAACGTATGATTGGTAATAAAGTAGGTACAGGCGGTTCCTCTGGTCACGATTATTTGGCTAAAACTGCCGAAAAGCACAAGGTTTTTAAAGATTTACATAATATTTCTTCCTTACTAATACCTCGCACAGAATTGCCAGAATTGCCAATTGACTTTAATAAAGAGCTTTCTTTTTATTACGAAAAAAATGAAAATTAATAGTAATGCAGTTAGGCAATTTTATTAATGGAGCAATTAAACCAGCCGCAAATGGTAATTGGTTATCGGTTTACGAGCCCGCTTCAGGTTCGGTTTATGCCCAATGCCCAGCTTCTGATGAAGCAGATGTAGAACAAGCCTACCAAGCAGCAGCAGCAGCATTTGAAGGCTGGGCAAACTTAGCTGTTGATGAAAGAAGTAAATATTTAATTAAAATTGCCGATTTAATTGAAGCTAATGCAACCAAGTTAGTGGAAGCAGAAAGCAAAGATAGCGGCAAACCATTAAGCTTAGCTGCTAAGGTTGACATTCCACGGGCTGCTGCTAATATGCGATTTTTTGCACAAGCCATTACGCAGTTTTCCAGCGAAGCCCACTCCATGACCAACGCAATTAACTATACTTTACGTCAGCCTTTGGGTGTGGTCGGCACTATTTCTCCGTGGAACTTACCTCTGTATTTATTTACTTGGAAAATTGCACCTGCGCTTGCTGCTGGAAATACGGTTATCGCCAAACCTTCGGAGGTAACACCTTACACGGCTTATTTGTTTGGTAAAATTTGCATAGAAGCTGGCTTGCCAAAAGGCGTATTAAATATTGTACAAGGCTTGGGCGAAAAAGTGGGTTCAGCAATCACTAACCATAAAGGTATAAAAGCAATTTCGTTTACAGGCAGCACAAGGGTAGGGGGCATTATTGCGCAATCTGCAGCCACTTCTTTTAAAAAGGTTTCTTTAGAAATGGGTGGCAAAAACCCCAACATAATTTTTGCCGATTGTGATTATGATAAGATGTTAGAGACTACTTTAAGATCCTCATTCGCAAACCAAGGGCAGATATGTTTGTGTGGTTCTCGTATTTTGGTAGCAACTAATATTTATGATAAATTTAAAAACGATTTTGTCGAAAGAACCAAAGCTCTTGTTGTCGATCATCCTTTAAAAGAGAACTGTGATTTAGGTGCGATAGTTTCTGAAATGCACTACAACAAAATTTTACAATGTATTGAAATAGCGAAACAAGAAGGGGGCAAAATTTTATGTGGTGGAGATTCTTTAAATATTAAAGGTTTTGAAAATGGCTGGTACATTGCACCAACAATAATTGAAGGCCTAACACAAAATTGTGCTACTAATCAGCAAGAAATATTTGGGCCTGTAGTAACTATACAGCCTTTTAAAAATGAAGCCGAAGCTTTGCAATTAGCTAACAACAGCATCTACGGTTTATCGGCTACCGTATGGACAACAAACTTAAACCGAGCACATCGTTTTGCTAAAAACCTACAAGCAGGCATTGTTTGGGTAAACACCTGGATGCAACGAGATTTACGCACGCCTTTTGGAGGCGTAAAAAATAGTGGTGTGGGCAGAGAAGGTGGTTTAGAAGCGTTGCGCTTTTTTACCGATGCCAAAAATGTTTGTATTAATTATGATGAAAGAAACAAATAGCACTTTCATTTTTAAAAATATTGAACAAAATCAATAGGCATTCTTACGATGTGCTATTACTTTTATTTGCAATTCTTCATTTTTGACATCTATCGTATAGAGTATTCGGTAGTCACCAATGCGCAAGCGATAACCTTCATAATCAATTAGTTTCTTTGCATTTTGTTGTTCATCAAATGGGTTGTTAGCCAGTTACGCAATACCGTTAAAAATACGCAGAAAAGTATTTAGATCATACTTGTTTAATTGCTTATAAGCCGATTTAGTAATCTTAATCTTGTACATTAAATTTCACCAATTCTTCTTCGGCAACACCTTTCTCAAGTAAAGCATCTCTCACTTCACTAAATGAAATCAACGCTTCATTTTCTGTTTTTTTTAAAGCTTGTATATCGTCCAAGTCTTCTAAAAATGATTGAATGGCTTTTTTGTGCAATTTCCAATCAACCATCAAATAAGTGGTTTCACCTTTTTCGTTTTTTACATATTGAATACCTGTCATAAGTCAATATTGTTTAGTTCAAATATAGTTAGAAATTTGATAACATTTTTTGAAATAAAAAAATTAGCTTTATACGCTAAAACAAAACCTTAAAATATTGAAACAATGAGAATAAACGGACATAGTCATCTACTACCTTATCCAGAAGATATTCCTGCATTTATGCGCGATAAAGAAATTTTTTGGGTAGATACCGACCGTAAATATATGCAACAAAAAAATTGGAAAAGACCGGTTACTGATTCCAGTTTTTTTTTAAATGAAAAGCTGGCTTGGATGGAAAAGAACAAGATAGACCATGCGGTAGTTTTAAATCTTTCGCAACTATATGGTAATGGTTTGCGCTTAGAAGAAATGAAAAAGGTGCTACGGTTTCAAAATGATTTTAATGCAAAAGTACAACACGATTATCCTAAAAAGTTTACCTGTGGTTTCGTAGTTCATTCTGGTTTTGTGCGTGGCGCACTTTGGGAAATAGAAAGATGTGTAGAGGAGTTGGGTTTAAAAGTGCTTTGTTTGCCAACTCATTTTATGGATTCTGTAGGCACTTGGCGTAGTATTTTTGATAAAGATATAGAACCTATTTTAGAGCTGGCCAATCAATATAATTTAGCCATAGAAATTCACCCTTATGATGGCGAGAAATTTATTCAACTTGAAAATACGGCTTGGCGATTTCACTTAATTTGGATGTTGGCGCAATGTGCCGATGCTTACCACTTTTATACTTTGCAAGGCTATTATACCAAATACCCAAATATTAGGGTTTGCTTTGCACACGGTGGCCAATTAGCTCAAATTAATTTGGGTAGAAGAATACAAGGTTTTGATGGCAGATCTGATTTGTTTGAAGGAATGACCCACCCACGTAAAGCAGTCGGTCATCCCAATATTTATTTTGATACCTTGGTTCACGATACCTTTTCATTAGAGTTGATGATTAAACGTTTAGGTGGTACAGATCAGATATTATTAGGCTTAGACGATCCTTACCCTTTAGGGGAAATGGAAAGCGAACCACAATCATCTTACCCAGGAAAAATATTAGATTTGGCAGTTGATGAAAACTTATTGACGGGCAAACAAAAAGATGAACTTTGGTGTGATAATGTGTTGCGTTGGCTTGGCGCAGATAAAGATGAAGCGTTAACAAAAAGAATTGGACTTAATAAAGGATGATAGTTTACAAAAGTAATTTGGCCTTTGCCAAACAAATGGACGAGCAAGATCTATTGAGCAAATTCAGATCAAAATTTTATATTCCAACACAAAAAAACGGCGAACCTCACATTTACCTTTGCGGTAACTCATTGGGCTTACAACCTAAAACTACTGCAGATCATATTAATCAAGAATTAACAGATTGGAAAAACTACGGCGTAGAAGGACATTTTAAAGCACAAAACCCTTGGATGCCTTACCACGAATTTTTAACCGAAAAAATGGCTAAGGTGGTTGGTGCAAAACCAGAAGAAGTAGTAGTGATGAATACCTTAAGTGTTAACTTGCACTTAATGATGGTTTCATTTTATCGACCAACAGCAAAACGCTTTAAAATTTTAATTGAAGAACACGCTTTTCCATCAGATAAATATGCGGTGGCTTCGCAAATCAAATTTCACGGTTATCAACCCGAAGAAGCTTTATTAGAATTGAAAGCTCGACAAGGAGAAGAAACCTTGCGAAAAGAAGACATAAAAAAATACATTGAAGAAAATGGCGATGAAATTGCTTTAATAATGTTGGGTAATACTAACTATTATACTGGGCAATTTTTTGATATGAAAAGTATTACGGCGTGGGGCCATAAGGCCGGTTGCACAGTTGGCTTTGATTGCGCCCACGGTGCTGGCAATGTTCCATTAAATTTACACGAAAGCGGTTGCGACTTTGCAGTTTGGTGTAATTATAAATATTTAAACGCTGGGCCAGGCGCATTAGGTGGTGTGTTTGTGCATCAAAGGCATCATACCCAAAACACCCAAAACACCCAAAACACCCAAAACAATATGCCACGCTTTGAAGGTTGGTGGGGACATAAAAAAGAAACCCGCTTTAAAATGCGTGACGATTTTGAACCTATATCAACCGTTGAAGCTTGGCAACTAAGCAATCCTACTATATTTTCGATGGCTGCAATATGGGCATCTTTAAAAATTTTTGATGAAGCAGGCTTAGAAAATTGTAGAACAAAATCAAAAGCGTTGACTGGCTATTTACTTTTTTTGGTAGAAAGTTTGGACAATGAAAAAGTAAAAGTCATCACCCCAAAAAACGAAGCCGATAGAGGTAGCCAACTTTCCATACAAGTAGTAAATGCTAATAAAGATTTGTACCATAAAATAACCGAAGCTGGCGTAATTGCAGACTGGAGAGAGCCAGATGTAATTAGAGTTGCCCCAACAGCTTTGTACAATACTTTTGTAGAAGTTTTAAAATTTTACGAAATTTTAAAAAAATTAATTTAGTAATTAAACTATCAACGTTAAAAAGTCTCTTATCTAAAATAATTAATCAAAAAATCAGTTTTACCTGTCATGAAATATCTATTAACAATAGTAGTATTAATATCCATTACATTTTCTGCTTGCCAAAAAAATCCATTATGGGTTGGTAAAAAAGAATTTGCGACCTATGAGTACCGATTTATGGAAAATAATGATCCAGAAATTTCGGAGCAGCCTGTCAATAAAAGTCCTTTTGTTGAAATTGCCAATTCACGTGCAATACAAGCAGGTGAAAATAATGTAGTGATTACCTTAGATGGTATTAGAGTTAGCTCTAATAAAAGTAATTATATTATAAATGAAATTACCATTAGTGAAAATGATGGTAACGGTTGGGATGTTCAAAATGAATTTTCGAGCATTAACACAAGTACAGATGTTGCAGTAGATGTGGCAGCGGTTTTAGTGTTAGATATGAGTAGTTCTTTGGTAGATTTAATACCAGATATTAAAACTTATGCCAAAGGTTTTGTTGATGAAATTGTAAAGGGAACACCTGGCTCGCAGGTAGCAGTAATTTTCTTTTCATCAAAAAGTGCAATTTATCAAACAGAATTTTATGTAGCAGCAGATGCAGACCTATTAAAAGCTGAAATTGACAATTTTAACAATTCAACCGATAGAACGGCTTTGTTTGATGCCACGCAAAAAGGTATAAAAATGTTAGATAATTTGGTGGATTTTGAAGGATCGAAAGCATTAGTAGTTTTTACAGATGGCGGAGATAATGATACCAATAACCCTAATAGTGTAAAGTCTGAAATTGAAAAGAATGATTATTTTAGAATTTGCATTGGCTTAGAAGGCAATGATTTTGATAAATCTGACTTGAAAGATATAGCCAGCACTAAAAATAACTATGTAATTGTAAAAGAAGATGCTGATTTAGAAGATGCTTTTAATAGTGTTGCAGGTCAGGTTTCTTCGGTATATAAAATTGAATACGAACGCTCAGGGCAGTTATTAAATAACTTTATTGATATAAAATTTGAGTTTGCTGTAGAGAAATTGGGTTTGTAATAGCCACAATAATTGAACTTAAAATTTTGTATTTTAAAGTTGGAATTGCTTTTAACAGTTAGTTGTTGAAAGCAATTTTTTTATGCCTATACTATTGAAGAAAATTGAAGGTTAAGAACCTTTTCAATGTGGTAAATTTTGCCTTTCTTTGTATATAGAATAGACACATACAATTATTTTTTTAAGAAGGCATTTTATAATGAACCAGTAAAATTACTTAATCTTCCCAGCCTTGTAATCTAAGTAAACCTGCTCTAATTGGTCAGCACCAATCTTTTTTACTTTAATGGTTTTGTCTCTATCTAACAAATAAATTACTGGTGTGCTGTAAATATCGTAATCTTCTCTAAAGGTGTTTCTTAACTCAAAGTCGGCAACGTTTATAAAATCAAGACCATTGTCTGCAATATATTTTATCCACTTTTCTTTTTCAACTTCTGTACAAGCAGCATAAATAATCATATCGTCATTTTTATACTTATCCCAAAAAGCTTTTAAAAATGGCGTCATTTTTTTGCAATGGCCACAATCTGGATCCCAGAAATATAATATGGTAACTTCTTTGTCAATATCGTACATATTCACAAAATTACCATATTGATCTTTCAAGTTCATAGCAGGAGCTTTTTTACCCAGCAATAAAGGCGCCATTTTATAAGCTCTATCTTTAATTTTAAAAAGCTGGGTGTCATCAATCCAATAAGCTCGGCCGGTATTGTAATATTTGTTTACCATTCTAACAAATACTTCATCCATACCCATTATTTTCGATTTTTCGTAAGTGTTGGTAACATAGTTTACTACATATTTAAAAACATCTTGATCATCTTTAACCAATTCATCAATAATATAAAAAGCCGATTTAACTATAGAGTCGGGGCGTTGCAAAGTTAGTTGGTCAAAGTATTGCTTCATTTTGCTGTGCAATACAGGCGTGTGCAACATTCGAGCATCTGAAAAATCAATTCCGTTTAAAAAATTCTTTTTATAATAATTAAATTGAAACAAGCTATCAATACTACCATCTTCATTTTTAGGCGGGTCCGGCACTTCGGGTTCGGGGGTCGCTTTTAATAATTTAGTGTAAAATAGTGTTGGATTTTTTTCAATAATATTCGCTCGGTAGGCTTTTACTTCTTTATCTAAGGCGCCTAACTTATCTTTTAATGGTTTAGCAGCTGCTTCATCTTTTGTATCTAATTTTGCCAATCCATCAGTTATCACTTTTGCCTCTTTTTTCTTTTCTTCTAAAAACCGTAAATCATCATAAAACAGCTGGTTCTCTTTGCTGTATTTAAATTGCATTGTACCTAAAAAATCTAATGTGTCGGTTGTAATGCTAAGTTTCGGTTCATTTAAAATAAACTCAAAATATTTCTTGGTAGGTAAGATGACGAGATACATGCCACCAATTATATTATCGTCCGTTTTAAAGTTAACTTTACCTTTATCATCAATATTGGCAGTATCTATTACAAACTGCTTATCTCCAAAATGATGCCCCAAATAGCACTTCATATTTTTGAGATTACTAAATTGAATACTGATGTCGTATCCATTTTGAGAGTCATCACCAGATGTGTTAGTAGCTGCTGACGAACTTTTGGAAGTATTGGTTTCCGCTTTACTATTAGCGGTTTTGTTGTTTTTATCAACCTCGCTTGTGCAATGCATAAAAAACAAAACAATCAAACACATTAACATATAAATGTACTTAGAAGAATTAGCAATCATTGTATAATTTGAAACTAAGCTTTTGGTATAAATTTTAATGATAGAGAATTGATGCAATACCGCAAGCCAGTTTTTGTTGGCCCATCATTAAATACGTGGCCTAAATGCCCGCCACAAGTGGTACAAGTAATTTCAGTACGCATCATACCAAAACTCTTATCTGTATGTTCCTCCACAGCACTATCTTTGACAGCATCAAAAGCAGGCCATCCACAATGCGAATCAAATTTTTGATTCGCTTCAAACAACTGCGCATTACAACCTGCACAATGGTAAGCCCCTGCTTCAAAGTGTTTGTCATATTCGCCAGTAAAGGCCCTTTCAGTACCTTTTTCTCTTAAAATATGAAATACCTCCTCAGAAAGCAGCTGCCTCCATTCGGCTTCTGTTTTATTTACTTTTTCTGAATTCATATAAGTGATGAACTCTAATTTTTAAAAATTATTCTGCTTTTTGTGTTGCTAATTTTTGTGCAGCCTGCAAACTGGTATTTTTACCATCTTTAGCTGAACGATATTTGCCAAAAGTACCTTTGCAAATTTTACCTTTTTTAGAGCGTCTATCTCCTTTACCCATAATTGTATTTATTTTTTGTGCTGCGAAATTAATAAGATTGTAGCGATATAGCAAGTCTTTACTGTGATTTGAATATTTGTTGTGTTTTCTTTATTTCATTTTGCTTACACGGAGCCTCGTTGTTGCCGCTCTCACACGCCCAAGCCTTTGTTATGGTGCTCATTAATTTCGTACTTAATCTTGTTTTTTTTAATAGTTTTATTAAAGTTGCAGAAGGTTTGTCTAAAAAAAAATAGCGTTTATTGCAACTAATTTTTCGCAAATAGAAGCCATTAACTTTAGTAAAATCGGTTAAATTTAATAAGTAAGTCTCACAATGATATTACCAAAAATGCAACCATTGATTATCTTTAAAAACTTTTAAGTTGTTTTTTTTTGGATTGAAAATTTGGCTGTAATATTATTTCTCAATTTATACTATAAAATATAAAAATTGAGGTTTAAAGTAGATCAACAAACAACCCAACCATCAAACATCACAAACCTTACAGCCTGCTAACAATGCCGCTACTTTATCATCGGTAGTTGGTATAAACTCTTGTGCTACATAACCTTTATAACCAGTGGCGAGTATGGCTTGCATAATGGCAGGGTAGTTTAGCTCTTGCGTTTCATCAATTTCGTGACGGCCTGGCACGCCTGCGGTATGGTAATGCCCAAAATATTGATGATGATTTTGTATGGTGCGGATAATATCGCCTTCATTAATTTGCATATGATAAATATCGTACAACAATTTAAAGTTAGGGCTGCTTAAACGTTCGCATAATTCAATTGCCCATGGCGTATTGTCACACATATAATCAGGATGATCAATTTTAGAATTAAACAACTCCATTTGAATTACCACGCCATTTTTTTCTGCTAAGGGTAAAATTTGTTGTAATCCTTTTATACAGTTTGCTAAACCTATTTCTGCGGTGAGTTTTCTGGTATTACCACTAAAACAAATTAGGTTTTGATAACCAGCCTTAGCTACCAAAGGAATCATATCTGTATAGTTTTTAATTAAGATGTTGTGGTTGGTTAAATCATTCCAACCATCAATCAAATTAATTTCTGCACCATTGCACATACTGCAATGCATGCCTAACTTTTTGAGTGCTGGCCATTGTTTTGGGCCGAGCAAATCCATTGCCATTACACCAGCTGCTTTTAATTGTTTCAATGCCTTTTTTAATGGCGTATTACCAATACACCAACTGCATACGCTATGGTTAATATTATTTTTAAGCATTGGTGAAGCTATGTTTTTAGCTGACATTGTTAATGGCAACGCACCTGCAGCTACTGCTGTGCTGGCTATAAATTTTCTTCTTTCCAAATAAAATTTTTACAAAAATGAAATAATGTTAACTTTTTAAACAAAAGATATAGAAATTTTAAATTTCCTTACATCTTACATCTTACATCTTACATCTTACATCTTACATCTTACATCTTACATCTTACATCTTACATCTTACATCTTACAAGGCCCATAGTTTGCCGTCAACTTCTTCTAAAGAAATATCTTTATACACCCCTGGTATAGGATCAAAATTTAAATGATTAGTTGCAATTTCTTCTGTTCTATAAAAAACACTCACCGCCATGTAGCTTACTGTATTAATAAATTTATAAGTTTGTGCCAATGGCTTTTCGGCTTCCGCTATTTCATCAATATCACTATTGGCCAATTTTTGGGCTTTGTTTAATACGGTTTTGTCTTTTGGTGCCATATACTTGGTAAAAAAAGCATCCAAGTGTTTGGCTTTTACATCTGCAAGATCTATATTTTGATCAGATTTTAAAGTAGTAACAAAACCTTTCATAGCTGCTTTAAATTCATTTTGCCTTTTGGTATCGTATACTTTAGCTAATAAAAAGTCCATAATCTCAGGTACTTTTACATCCAATGCTCCGGGGGTATCGGTTTTAGGCAATAACTTATCAACAAATAATTTTACCAAGTTGTATTGATCGCCATCTAAAAAAGATGGTTTAAAAACTGCTGAAGTTGAACTTGCTGTATCACTTGCAGTTTGGCAACCACTAATTATTGCCATTAGTGCTGGGGCAGAAATACTAACTCCCATTCCTAACGATATATTTTTTAACGCTTTTCTTCTTTCCATAACAGTTTGTTTTACAAATTTTGTTTTTTTAGTTCAGAAACGGCATAATCAGCAGCACGGGCAGTTAAGGCCATATAAGTTAAGCTTGGGTTTTGGCAAGCTGCCGAAGTCATACAACTACCATCAGTAACAAACACATTTTTACAATCGTGAATTTGGTTGTGCTTGTTAAGCACCGATGTTTTGGGGTCGTTACCCATACGGGCAGTTCCCATTTCGTGAATACCCAAACCAATGCCATAACCTCTATCATAAGGCTGAACGTCTTTATAACCAGCCTTTTCATAAATTTCGACAGCAGCTTCCTTCATATCTTCACGCATCTTCTCTTCGTTTTCTCTAATAGTGGTGCTAAAAGTTACGGTAGGTAAGCCCCACTTATCTTTTTTATCATTGTTTAATACCATTTCATTATCGTGGTAAGGCAGTATTTCGCCAAAGGCGTTCATTCCTACCGTCCAATCGCCGGGTGTCATCATTTCATCTTTGTATGCGCCACCATAACTCATTTCTGCAACCGATCTTGACCAACCTTCTCTACTTGCGCCACCTTGGTATTGGTAACCTCTTAAAAAATCCTTTTTAGTTTCGGGCATCCACGGTAGGTTTCTAAAACGTGGTATGTAATAACCATTTGGCCGTCGACCTTTATAATAGCGATTATCAAAGCCTTCTACCTTTGCGGTAGCACCAACTTGAAAATGATGATCCATAATATTATGTCCCAATTCTCCACTATCATTTCCCATACCGTTGGGGTAACGGTTGCTTGTACTTTGCATTAATATAGAAGTAGAGCCTACTGTAGAAGCACATAAAAATATAATTTTTGCTTTAAATTCGTAAGTTTTTTTTGTTAATTGATCTATTACTTGTATACCTGTTGCGCTCTTTTTATTTTCATCATACATAACTTGATGACCAATAGAAAAAGGACGAAGTGTTAAGTTACCCGTTTTTTCGGCTGCCGGAAGGGTAGCGGCATTACTGCTAAAATATCCGCCATAAGGGCAACCACGCATACACCGATTTCTAAATTGACACGATCCTCTGTTTTCAAATTGATCTGTATTGCTGGTAATATGCGCCACCCTGCCAATGGTTAACATTCTGTCGTTATAGTTGTTCTTTATCTTTTCTTTTAAATCTTTTTCAACTGCGTTTAAAGCCATAGGTTCTAAAAACAAACTATCTGGCAATTGGCGCAGGCCTTCTTTTTGCCCACTAATACCTGCAAAGCGTTCCACATAATCGTACCAAGGTGCAACATCGTCGTAACCAATTGGCCACGGTATGGCAACTCCTTCTCGGGCATTGCTTTCAAAATCCATCGGACTCCAACGATAACTTTGCCTGCCCCATACCAAAGAACGACCACCAACTTGATAACCCCGTATCCAATCGAAGCGCGTGTTTGGTTTTTCATAGTAAGGGTGTTCGGTATCTTTTACAAAAAACTTGGCGTGGCCATTTCCAATAGTATAACCTGTTCGCTTTTGTTTAGGATAGTCTTTCATTTGCTCGGCAGTCATTTCGCCGTTGTTGGGTAATTGCCAACGTTCTAAATTGGCGGTATCGTAATCTTTGCCATGTTCTACATTTCTACCACGTTCTAACACTAAGGTTTTTAACCCTTTTTCGCATAATTCTTTGGCGGCCCAACCACCGCTAATACCGCTACCTACAACAATAGCATCGTATTCCATGGGGCTTTGATCACTAAATAATGGCATACTCTTATTGATTTTGGTTAGTAAAGTAGATAAATTTTTTTTTAATGCAAAATGTTCGTGAGATTTTAAATGTTCATTGGTTTATTTTTACAAATTGTTTCTTAGGCGAAACTTCATTTAAAACATAGTTTAAAAACGTAAATAAACTCAAAAACATAGTTTTAATAAGTATACATTAACTTGAATTTCAAATTTAAGCAATTGATATTTTGAACATTGTAAGAAATATACTTATTAGTATAATTCATATTCATATTTCACTAAGTACAATAGCTCAAAATTAGGATGCCTGTTATTACTAAATTGCAAATAGAGGTCAACAACTTTATAAAATAACCGAAGGTGAAAATCATTTAAACTATCAAAATATGGATTTCCATTTTAGATCGTCCGTCTATTTGCTTGCCTTCAATCAAAAGAAAAAGGAGTTATTAGCTATTTTAAGAAATTGTCAGCTACTCAAACTATATGATACTGGTAAAGTTTATTAATCTTTAGATTTAGAAAATATTGATGTTACAAAAAAAGTTTGTAGTTCATTAATAATATTTTCAATTGCCTAATAACAAATAAGATGTTTGATATGCTGTTATTCTGCTAACGACTCGTTAGTTGAATTTTTACTTGGTTTGTTGTTTTGAAATGTTAGTACCCATTATTTAAAATACGTAGCATCAGCATAAAACTTCTGTTTTTAAAGGCGTAGTTTTTGGCAATAAAATCTTTGAATAAACTTGCCATAAGCATTATTATATGGTCGATAAAACAATAATTTTTGAATATTTAATTTCTTTCACTAAGCTACTATTTTTCACTCCGCTCCTTCAAAATCCCTTCAACCTCCTCCAGCTGAACTCCCTTGGCTTTCAACAAAATCAATAAATGATACAACAAATCGGCCGCTTCGTCTTTAAATAAATCAAGGTTATTATCTATCGCTTCAATCACTAACTCAACGGCTTCTTCTCCTACCTTTTGAGCAACTTTGTTAATGCCTTTTTGATAAAGTTTATTAGTGTACGATTGAGCATCTTTATCGTCTATGCGTTGGTGTATGGTTTGTTGTAATTGATATATAAAACCCTTGTACGTTTCAATTGTTGTTTTTTTAGATGTTCTTTTGGAGGTCTTTTTGGGTGTTTTTATGGGTGTCTTTTCTTGAAAACAAGAAGACGTTCCGTTGTGGCAAGTAGGGCCCATAGGTTCGGCTTTAATTAGTAAGGTGTCTTGGTCGCAATCCAATTGAATATCTTTTACAATTAAGAAATTGCCCGAGCTTTCGCCCTTCGTCCACAACCTTTTTTTACTGCGACTGAAAAAAGTAACTTGTTTTTCTTTTTTTGTTTTTTTGTAGGCAGCTTCATCCATATAACCCAACATCAACACTTGCATGGTGTAAACATGTTGTATAATAACTGGCACTAAACCAGCTCCTTTTTTAAAATTGATGTCACTTATTTTCATAATCTAACGGCTATGTTTTGTTGATGTAAAAATTGTTTTAATTCTGGAATATCAATCTCCCCAAAATGAAAAATACTGGCTGCAAGACCTGCACTTATAGTGGATTTTTTAAACAAGGTTTTAAAGTGTTCCATCGCTCCTGCTCCACCCGAAGCAATTACCGGAATGTTGACTAAGTTGCTAACCTGCTCAGTCAATTCAACCGCAAAACCCTTCTTTGTTCCATCGTGATTCATAGAAGTTAACAGTATTTCGCCAGCTCCTTTTCGTTCGGCTTCTTTCACCCACGCTAAAGTTTTGAGTTCGGTATTTGTTCTGCCACCGTGTACAAATACATACCAGGTTTCATCAATTAATTTAGTGTCAATGGCTACAACCACACATTGGCTGCCAAATTGTTCGCTTATTTCGGTAATCAATTCTGGTTGTTTAATAGCCGCCGAGTTGATGCTAATTTTATCCGCACCGGCTTTAATTAAAGCGGAAGCTTCATCTACCGAACGAATACCTCCACCAACCGTAAACGGAATATTGATTTCAGCCGCAATTTTTCGAACTAACTCAATCAAGGTTTTTCGATTTTCAACAGTTGCGGTTATATCTAAAAAAACCAATTCATCTGCTCCTTGCTTTACGTAAGATTTTGCCAATTCTATTGGGTCGCCTGCATCTTTTAATTCTACAAAATTAACGCCCTTCACGGTTCGTCCGTCTTTAATATCTAAGCAAGGTATAATTCTTTTTTTTAGCATAGTTGTTGTAGTTCTTTTAGTAAGATGCGTTTTTCATAAATAGCTTTACCAATTATAGCTCCCTCGCAACCCAAAGTTTTCAATTGCTGTAAATCGTTTATAGAAGAAACACCGCCACTCGCAATTAAACGAACATTTGTCTTGTTAATAATTTCCTGGTACAACTCATTAGCCGTTCCTTGCAACATCCCATCTTTACTAATATCTGTACAAATAACGTATTTAATAGATTTCTCTTCATAGCTTTTTATGAAATCAACTACATCTTTTTCAGATTCTTCTAACCAACCGTTGGTGGCTATTTTCCGATTTTTACAATCTGCTCCTAAAACAATTTTATCTTGCCCATAATGTTGTAACCAAGCAGAAAAAATGTCTGGATTTTTTACGGCAATACTTCCGCCCGTAATTTGTGCTGCGCCATTTTCAAAGGC
>ENA-ORXM01001083-ORXM01001083.1-marine-metagenome-genome-assembly--contig:-NODE-1083-length-40419-cov-7.670046_pt1 | contig 40419 bp, 33 predicted proteins | sample MGYA00237867_ERZ511480 | MGnify/ENA primary metagenome ERZ511480 (study PRJEB26309, sample SAMN06266103) | marine metagenome | isolation source: Algal blade | place: United Kingdom:Sidmouth, United...
CAAATTCACCGCGATATTTTGCGCCTGCAATCAGCGCGCCCATATCAAGCGCGAGCAGGCGCTTATTCTTGATGGATTCGGGCACATCGCCTGAGACAATGCGGTTCGCCAAACCTTCGGCAATGGCCGTTTTGCCCACGCCGGGTTCCCCGATGAGCAGCGGGTTATTTTTCGAGCGGCGAGAGAGCACCTGCATGGTGCGGCGGATTTCCTCATCGCGCCCAATCACAGGGTCGAGCTTGCCCGCTCGCGCGGCCTCGGTCAGGTCGCGCGCATATTTGGACAAAGCTTCATATTGGTCTTCCGCCGCGTCAGAGGTCACAGGGCCTTCGGTGCGCACGGATTTGATGGCCTCGGTCAGCTTAGCCGCGTCCAAATCGATTTGCGATAAAACGGCTTTCAAATCCTTGTCGGCGTTTAAAACAGCGGCGAGCAAGAGGCGTTCTGTCGTGACAAAGGCGTCGCCTGCTTTCTTGGCAGCTTTCTCGGCGTTCGCGAAGGTTTTGGCCGAGGCTGTGGAGAGCGTTAGCCCCGACCCGCCCTCGACTTTGGGGAGTTTGCCAAGCGCAGTTTCCAGTGCGCCGTCAATCGCCGCTGTATTCGCCCCTGCCATCTGCATGAGCTTTATCGGCAACCCGCCATCCTCAGCCGCCAAGCCTGCCATAATATGCAGGGATGTCAGCTGTTGATGGTCACGCGTGACCGCCTCGGATTGCGCGCCTTGAATAACGCTGCGCGCGCGTTGCGTATAAGATTGAATATCCACGATATTCCTCCATGAACTCTAATGTGGCAACATCTGTGCCTGTCTAAAGTTCCAAATAGGAATTTATTCCCTGCGTTCAAGGGGGTGCGAACTGCTCGTTGTAACGCTCTAGAAGCTATCTTGAAAAAGCGCCTTATCTATCAGCCGATTGATAGCGGTGTGGCAATAGGCTCTATTAATCTTTAATTGTCAAACAGGCATAAGGGTAGATAGCCTCATGCACTATGCCTTCGTCCTTATAAGCAACAACGACATTACCCCAATCAAAATCAACGACAAGCATGTCAGGACTACCACTATTTAGCCTAACAGTTATCCCCAAGCGGATTCGACTTTTTAGTTTGTTCGACATATGTTCTAAATCCCCGAATCACTTTTATGGAGATAAACATGAGTGAATTAAAAATTGGTGACGTTGTTGTTCTAAAAAGCGGCGGCCCTGAAATGACTATCAACACAATCGGCGAAACTGAGTATGAAGATTTTGATTCCGCATGGTGTGTATGGTTTGATAAAAATAAGCAGGTCAAAGGTGTTTTCCCTATGACTTCGTTAAAAGCTTATAAAGAAGCTGATGTGTCGTCTCTTGCTTTCTAAGTGTTTAAAATAGACGGGACAAGCCTCCACTTTATCCACATCCCGACTCGCTAATCTTACCTAATGCGCTTACATAGGCTCCATGCGGTTTGGTGAAAATTTCATGGATGAGATTAAGACCCGCGTCCGGGTGTCGGATGTGGTGGGTCGCCATGTAAAATTAAAGCGTCAGGGCCGCGAGTTTGCGGGGCTCTCGCCCTTTACCAATGAGAAGACGCCGAGCTTTTTCGTCAATGATGAGAAAGGCTTTTATCACTGCTTTTCCAGCGGCAAACATGGCGATGCGATTTCCTTTTTCATGGAAGTTGAAGGCTTGTCCTTCCCCGAGGCCGTGGAGCGGCTGGCCGAGATGGCGGGCGTCGAGATGCCCAAGGCTGACCCGCAAGCCGAACAACGTGCCGCGCGAAATAAAAAAACCATAAGCTGGATGGAGCAGGCGCAAATATTCTTTGAAAAATCGCTCTACCGTGATGTTGGTTCGGCGGCGCGAGATTATTTGAAAGGGCGGGGCCTGTCCAAGACGGCGGCTGAGACCTTTGGTATGGGCTTTGCGCCGAACCATTTTAGCGCCCTTAAAGACGAGATGATGCAGCAAGGGGCCTCGGCCAAAGTCCTGATTGAAGCAGGCCTGATTGTCGAGCCCGAAGATAAAGGCCGCGAGCCGTGGGACCGCTTTCGTGACCGCATCATGTTCCCCATTCATGATTCGCGCGGGCGTTTGGTCGCCTTTGGCGGGCGGGCCATGGATAAAGAGGCCAAGGCAAAATATCTGAACTCGCCTGAAACGCCGATATTTCAAAAAGGACAACTGCTCTATAATTATCACCGCGCGCGCAAAGCGATTTCTAATCCGCAAAACGGGGCGCGGGGCATGATTGTGGCCGAAGGTTATATGGACGTCATTGCGCTCTCGCGTGCGGGCTTTGAGCATGCGGTTGCGCCGATGGGCACGGCGCTGACGGAGGAGCAGCTGGCTTTGCTCTGGCGCTCGGGCCCTGAGCCTATTCTGTGTTTTGATGGCGATAAAGCAGGTCTTCGCGCGGCGTTTCGGTCTGTTGAACGGGCCTTGCCGCTCATCCGTCCCGGTCAGACCTTGCGCTTTGCCATGCTGCCAGACGGGCAAGACCCTGACGATCTTATCAAAGCCAAAGGCCGCGGCGCGATGGAAGAGGTGCTAAGCCGCGCTATCCCGTTGGTGGATATGCTCTGGGAGCGCGAGGTGCAGGCCGAGCCGCTCAATTCCCCCGAAGCCAAGGCGGGGCTGAAATCGCGTATCTTTGCCGCGCTGAAAGAAATCCAGCATGATGATGTGCGCGCGCAATATCAAACCGCGCTGCTGGACCGATTTGATGCCGAGTTTGGGCGTCAGAAAAAAAAATATAGCGGGGGAACGTGGAACACGAAAACCGTCAACCGCAAGGCATCTCCCGCTCTGAAAGCGACGATGCAGTCAGGAGCCATTGAGGCGGGGCGGGAAAAACGGCTGATCGGCGCTATTTTAGAATGGCCCGAGCTTTTGAGCCGCATTGATGAGACGCTTTTCGAGATGCAATTTGCCAGTCCGCAGGCCGTTCAAATGCAGCGCGCGCTGCTCTCTTATTGGCGTGTCACAAAAGCGGTTGAAAAGTCTGCGCTGAATGCCCATATAGCGTCCGAAGGGCTTGAAACCCTTCACCGCGAATTTGCTCGTGACCGCCTGTTGATCAGGGCGGCTATGGGCGGCTCGGACGCAGATTTGGATACACGCACGGCACTCTGGATGAAAGAGGCCGACGCCCTGACCGGGCAAGACCAGACTGGCGACGGCAGCGATGAGACGAGATCCTTGATGGCAGACGCCATCCGCAATGATAATAGCGACGCCCTAAAGCGCCGCATGCGGGCCTCTCGCGAGGACCGAACTTAAATTTTACGCCTTCCGGGCCTGTTAAAAATTCCTTGGGGTTTTTCACAAGAACGGCGGGCTAAACGTATTTTTAAAGGGTTGGCTGTAGCTCTACCCTTTAGCCGGAGTAATATATATGGCCAAAGCCGCCACGAAGACGACCGCAAAGAAGCCCGTTAAAAAAACAACAGCCAAAAAAGCACCCGCCAAAGAAGCGGCTGCTAAAGAGCCCGTTAAAAAAGCTGCGGCTAAGAAAGCCCCAGCTAAGAAAACGGTGGCCAAAAAGACAGCCGCCAAAAAGCCGACCAAGCGTAAGACTGCCAAACAGAAAGCTGAAGAGCTTGCCGAAGCTGAACGCGAGCTGGCCCTAAAAGAAGCCGAAGCGGCTAAGCCGCGCGTGCTGACCCACAAGCTTGACCTGACGCATATCGAAACCAAGCGAATGCTCGCCATTTCGCGTAAGTCAGGTTTGCTGACGACAGAAGAGCTCGGCAAGCATATCAAAATTGACGGTATCTCCGCCGAAGATATCGAAGTGGCGCTCCAGCAGCTCTCTGATTTGGGTATTTCCGTTATTGACGAAGTTGAAGAAGAAACGCTCGGCTCCAAAACGCTCGCCCGCACGACGACCACAGCGGTCAAAGGCGGCAACTCCAAAGAAGAGCTGGACCGCACCGATGATCCGGTTCGCATGTATCTGCGCGAAATGGGTGTTGTTGAGCTGCTCTCCCGCGAAGGCGAGATTGCGATTGCCAAACGTATTGAGGCTGGCCGCGATACAATGATTAAGGGGCTGTGCGAATCAGCTCTGACTTTCGAAGCGATTATGGTCTGGCGCGAAGAACTTGAAGAAGGCCGCATTCTGCTCCGCGATATTATCGATCTGGACACGACCTATAACCGCGCCATCGGCAATATTCAGGAAGACCGTTCGCAAGCCGCTGTTCGCCGCGAAAAAATTGAAAAAGGTGAGCTTGAAGCCACTGAGGAAGATCTCGCGCAAAAATTCGATAATGGTAAGACCAAAATCGAGATTAACCGCGACTATAAAGAGGGCGAAAAGCCCATCGACGATGATGAGGATGAGGAAGAAGATAAAACCAATCTCTCCATGGCCAATATGGAAGCCGCGCTGCGCGAAGACATCATGGCCAAGCTGGACCGGATTTCACAAGATTTCGGACGTTTCCAAAAGCTACAGCAAATGCTCATCCGTGCGCGCCTATCCGGTAAGAAACTTCGTAAGCCGCAAGCGCTGGAATATGACCAAATCCAAACCGAAATCATCGAAGAAATTAAAGCGCTTCACCTTAATAATGCCCGTATTGATGCCCTGATTGATCAGCTCTATGCGATTAATAAGCGCTTTATCAGCCTTGAAGGCCGCTTGATGCGTCTGGCCGATGGTAACGGCGTGCCGCGCGTCGAATTCCTGCACAGCTATTTGGGCTCTGAGCTTAATCCGTCATGGCTCGAAGATATGGCGGAAACGTCTGAGGCGTGGAACCGCTTTGCCAAGCGCGAGAAAATCTCCATTGATAAAATCCGCGCCGAAATCGGTGAGCTCGCCCAGGAGACAGGTGTGCCCGTTGATGAGTTTCGCCGCATTGTCCAGACCGTTCAAAAGGGTGAGCGCGAAGCGCGTCAGGCCAAGAAAGAAATGGTTGAAGCTAACCTACGCCTCGTGATTTCTATCGCCAAGAAATACACAAATCGCGGCCTGCAATTCCTTGACCTTATCCAAGAGGGTAATATCGGCCTGATGAAAGCGGTTGATAAATTTGAATATCGCCGCGGTTATAAATTCTCGACTTATGCGACGTGGTGGATCCGCCAAGCGATTACGCGTTCTATTGCCGACCAAGCTCGCACCATTCGTATTCCGGTGCATATGATTGAGACGATTAACAAGATTGTCCGAACCTCGCGTCAAATCCTGCACGAAATTGGCCGTGAGCCCACGCCGGAAGAACTCTCCGCCAAGCTCTCTATGCCGCTCGAAAAAGTGCGTAAGGTCATGAAAATCGCCAAAGAGCCTATCTCTCTGGAAACGCCAATTGGTGATGAGGAAGACAGCCAGCTCGGTGATTTCATCGAGGATAATAACGCTATCCTTCCCATCGATGCGGCCATTCAGTCCAACTTACGCGAGACGACGACACGCGTGCTGGCGTCCCTCACGCCGCGCGAAGAACGCGTGCTGCGTATGCGCTTCGGTATCGGCATGAACACAGACCACACACTCGAAGAAGTTGGTCAGCAGTTCAGCGTGACACGGGAACGGATTAGGCAGATCGAAGCGAAGGCGCTGCGGAAATTGAAGCATCCGAGCCGAAGCCGTAAGCTGCGGAGTTTCTTGGATCAGTAGATGGTTACTAATCTAACTCGAACCAGAGCTTTCGCGTGTATAAAAGCTGTGGCTGGAGAAATGATAGCGGGAAACACTCACATAATTTACAGCGAACTGGCTGATAAGATTGGTATGAGGAATAAAACAGGACAAGGGCTTGGTCCAATTCTTGATGAAGCCGCTACAATGTGCCGTAAGCATAATTTGCCAGATGTCACAGCTGTTGTGGTAACTGCGGAGAGCGTGAGATCAGGTGAGCCGTTTCCTTCGTTAAATTCATTTAATAACGAGGGAATTTGGCCTTTAAGTGGTTTGCATATTGATGATGTCCCAGCAGAGCAAAAACGTGTCCGAGATTTTGATTGGCAGTCTTTGCCAACATTAAATCTAAATACTTAAGCATCGAGGCTAGCCTATCAAAGTATTGACTTTGTGTACGCAAACGCGTACATAAGCTTCATGAGAACATTATCATCTACAGACCTTCGTAAAAACTTGGCCGAGACCATGGATCAGGTGAATGACGACCATACGCCTGTTATTGTGACGCGAGCGGGGGGTAAGCCTGTCGTGATGATTTCACTTGAAGATTATTCCGAAATGGACGAGACGGCTTATCTTCTATCCAGTCCTGCAAATCGCAAAAGTCTATTAAAATCTCTAGAAGATATCGAAGCTGGAAGAGTTGTGACGAAGACTATGGAAGAGCTAGAGGCCATGGCGAGTGAATGAAAATAACATTTACCGAAACGGGTTGGGCGCACTATCTCTATTGGCAAGGTCAAGACAAAGCTACACTTAAGAAAATAAATCGTCTTTTAAAAGATGTGCAACGCCATCCCTTTGAAGGCCTTGGAAAACCCGAACCTTTAAAAGGTAATATGAGTGGATTTTGGTCAAGACGGATCACTCAAGAGCATCGTCTGATATACCGCATTGTGGATGAGACTGTAACAGTCACGCAATGCCGTTATCACTATTGAGATTTTATCATCGCCGCTAAAATAAAAGAAACTCAGCTCTATGCCCCTGTGAAAGCTTATTTCGCCGCGCTGGGTTATGAGGTGAAGGGCGAGGTTGGGGCGGCGGATTTGGTGGCTGTGCCGTTTGGGGCTCCTGAAGGATGTGAGCCTGTTATCGTGGAGTTAAAGACCGGTTTCACGCTGTCACTATTTCATCAAGCGATTAATCGCCAATCTATGTCCGACCAAGTCTATATCGCCGTGCCTCGTAAGACGGGGAAGGCGGCGATGGTCGCCATTCGGCGAAATAAAATGCTGTGCCGCCGTCTCGGTATTGGCTTGATGACTGTTCGTATTGCTGACGGGCGCGTGGATGTGCATTGCGAGCCTGCGCCTTTTGTCCCGCGCAAAATCAAGAAACGTAAGCTCAAGCTGCTCTCGGAATTTGAGCGGCGTCACGGCGATCCGAATGAGGGCGGTATGACGAGTGTGGGGCAGATGACCTCTTACCGCCAAGGCGCTCTGCGCTGCGCCAAAGTCCTGCATGATGAGGGCGCGTGTAAAGGCAGCTATGTAAAGAAAATGGCGGGCTTTGAGAAAGCGACCACGCTTATGGCGTCCAACCATTATGGCTGGTTTGAGAAGATAGAACGCGGGGTCTATGGTTTAACGCCTGTGGGCGCAAAGGCGCTTGAGGAGCACGGCGATACGGTAAAATCTATGATGGGGTGATTAGGCTTATCCAACCTCTGCCAAGAACTGTTGCAGTTAATCCTTGGCTGAGCTCTTTTGAACTGACGCCATAAAACGTAGAGGGTTGGTGTAGCGTGACAAAAGGGTAGGCATCATTCCAGTGCCCACCAGGTTTAGCGAAGCGGTCAACAATGATGATGTTTGCTTCTATTTCGGTTAATAGCGTATCCGCAAAGGCCATGCCCATAGCGCCGCTGCCCACAACCAAGTAATCCGTCTTAAGTTGATGCGTCATAAGTAAAAGGCTCGCCGAGAAATGAAAATTTAGGCTCGATAGTGTGATTTGCATAAATTGGAAAGAGATGTAACCTAGCCGATTATTTTAAGTAAATATTCGCTTTCTCTGAGTAAGTCTTTGACTAAGTAGTGGGAAGGCCTAGGGCGAGTGGATTACAAAAATTTACGGAAGAATTATGAGAGGTTCTTGCGTTTCGACGAACTGTCGAGCGCGGCTCAATTCTTGCGTGCGCGTGGCGTTTATCTGATTGGCTGGATTTTCATAGCCTCTCAGGCCATAAATCAAACTCTCATGACTCTGACTTATGGGCGCTGGACCCTTGACCACAGTATTTCAGCTGTCAGTTGTGTCGTCGTATTTTGTATCATTCACTTTTTGCGGTTCTCGAAAAACTTCACGTTTTTTGCAATGTTTTACTCAGGTATTTTACTCTTGGGTGTAGGGGTTTCCGCACTAGACCAAAGTGTCGGCATTAATTCAGCCCTTTTGCCATTGCTCTTGGCGGGAGCCATTATGAACGGGTTCATCGGTGGTTGGCGCATAGTTTTTGCCTATACCGTCTTAGCCTTGATCATGGTGTGGTGCCTTTATTTTGTGTCTTATAAGTCTGTTCCAGCCGACTTTTTAGGTCGTGATTTGGTCGCCATTCGAAATTTCCAACGCGCTGTGCAGGTTTCATTAGCTTTTATTTTGGTCTCTGGGACTGTGTCCTTTTTCAGCATCAATATGCTACGTCTATTTGAAGGCTTGGAACGTAACATTAAGCGCGCAAAGATGGCGGATACGTCAAAGTCTCAATTTCTAGCAAATATGAGCCATGAATTACGCACACCACTCAATGGGGTTATCGGCATGAGTGGTCTCTTGCTGAGAACTGACCTTAATGACCAGCAAAGACAATATGCCGAAATTGTCAATCACTCGAGCCAGAATTTGGTTGCGATTATCAATGATGTTTTGGATTTGTCCAAACTTGATGCTGGACGGTTCGTGCTGAAGTCGGAACCATTTGATTTGCTAAATCTATTAAATGGATTGACAGCGCTTCATCAACCAACTGGACAGCAAAAGAATATTTATATCGGGCTGGATTATAAAGAGACTGTCCCGCGCCGCTTTATCGGTGATGAGGGCCGGCTGCGCCAAGTCGTCAATAACCTCTTGGGTAATGCCGTTAAATTTACCGCCAAAGGCTCCGTCATGATTTATGTCGATGGCGAAGCAATGCCAGATGGGCGTATGAATTTAGGTGTTTATGTTAGAGACACAGGCATCGGTATCGCGACTGAAAACCTTGAGAAAGTGTTTGAACGCTTCGAGCAAATAGATAACCGAATTGATCGCGATGTTCAGGGCACAGGATTGGGTCTTACCATTTCCCGTGACTTTATCAGAGCTATGGGTGGCGGGGTTAATGTCGTTAGCCAAGTCGGCCACGGGACGACATTTTATTTTAAAATCCCTCTGAAAATTGATGACAGTGACGTATCCGTAGATGTCACGCCCCTCCAGTCTCTAAACCCGCAACTGCAAAAGCGTGCCTCTTAAGGTTTTTGCGTTTTAGACTTTCGCAAAGACGGAACGGATATTTTTCTCCCGCGCCACCAGCGCCGTACAAGCCATAAGCCAGGTATAATGATAAAGATCATCCAAGGCAGAACGCCGGCGAAAAATCCGATGACGTTTGACAAGCCATAGGCAAATTGCCCAACAAAGTTCTTAAGGGCGCGTCCGATAGGGGCGAGGGCGCTCTGGCTTACGGCCACAGATTGGCTCTGATAATTTATATCCACGACTGACATAGAGACACGTTTTCGCAGCACATTCAGCGTCGTGGTTGCGCTCTCAATTTGACCCTGAACACGGGCGAGCTCGCGCTCTAAGGCCAGCAGGTCCTTCAAGTCAGCATTGCGCGTGGCGAGTAAGCGCTGCAGGCGGTCACGCAGAGTGGTTTGGGCTTTGAGCCTCGCATCCGTGTCCAAGATTTGCCGCGTTAGGTCTTCGGCGGATACGCCCGAATTTGTCATCTTGCCTTTGGCGTCCTCGACAGAGGATTGCATCTGGGCTGTGAAGGTTTCGAGCCAGTCCGGATTAGCGCGAATAGACAGCCTTGCGGAGACATAGTCCTCATTTTGCGCCGATGTGGACGAGTTTAAAACTTGGCATTTTGATGGGCCTGCATTCAGGCATATATCGGCATGGGATTTGGACGTCGCGGCAACGGATTTGGCGGGCAGCTGAAAGCCGTAATTATAGCGGTAAGCGAGAAAGCTTTGAGACGTTGGGTTCTCATTGGCTTGACCATTTGGCGGCGGAGCAGGGGAGGCTACTTTTTGCATCGCTCCCATATCAGCCTGCGCCATTTCCATATAACCCTCAGATTCCTGTATGACAGGTGCTGGACTTGCACTATCGGCTATAACATAGTGTTGACCCTCACAAGCCGTGAGAATGAGCGCAGATGCCAGCAATAATTTCTTCATCTCATGTCTTCCATTTAAGTTAAGTCTTACATGTAAGACGTATCATACCGCTTAATCCTTGGCATTAACTACATTTATTTTTCATTGAGCATTATCGGGTCACCATACCCTAAGTCTTTCAGGCGCTCAGCTTGGGTCGCCGCGTCGCCGACCACCAAATAATTCATGGCGTCAGGCCGCAGATATTCTTCCGCGAGCGCTTTGAAATCTTCGAGCGTCATCGCCTCAATCGCTTTGGCATTTTGGGCTCGGTAATTATCGGGATAGCCATAAGCGCTGACCTCTCCGAGCATTGACAATTTATCCGACAGGGTTTCATTTTTCAGAGCCTGTCCGCGCAACAATGCGCCTTTCATGATGTCGAGCTCTTCTTGCGTGAAATCCTTGCCGTAATTACCGACAATATCCCGAATAAGGTCAATCGACTCTTTGGTAACATTGGTGCGCACAGAAGAGCGGATATTAAAGGTTCCGCGATCTTCAGAGCCGTTAAAGCCTGAGCGGATACCGTAAGTATATCCCTTTTCCACGCGCAATTTAGACATCAGTTTAGAGGTGTAAATAGCGCCGAGCGGGAAATTAATCGCCTCAGCCAAAGGGTAGTCTTTATCCTTAGCGGTCAAAGACGGACGTTCAATACGCAAGACAGATTGCTTGGCACCGGGCACGTCATAGAAATAGACTTTGGACTCTGTGACAAGCTTGGCTTGGCCAGGCGCGACTCGAATGTCGTCTTGCGCGATAGCTGAGCCGCTTCCGAATTTCGCCTTTACATCGGGGATAGAGTAATCACCCACGATGCGCAATTTTGCATCACTTAGCAAATAATAGGCACTATGAAAGGCTTTCAAATCCTCGAGCGTTACGGCTTCGAGTTTTTCTTTCGGGCCATATGATGTGTAGTGATAAATGTTGTCCGCAGGATAATTTAACTTAGCATTTTCGCGGGCGGAGATGGCATTGGGATTGCCTTCGGATTGGGTGATGTTTTGAAGGGTTTTAGCTTTTAACAGCGCAAATTCCTCGGCGTCCCAGCGCGGCTCCGTGAGCATTTCCATGACCAGGCTGACGGTTTCGTCAAAGTTTCGTTTTAATGTGGTGCCCGATACAAATGTGCCTGTGTTGCCGCTGGAGACTGAGATGGAGGAGCCGAGCGATTTAATCGCATCTTCCAGCTCAGCTGTCGTCAAATTAGCCGTGCCTTTTTCGAGCATATCAGCTGTCAGTGCGGCGACGGCAGGTTTATCGACGGAGCCATATTGGCGGCCAGCATCAAGACGCAAAGAGAAGTTGATGAGGGGTGTTTCGTTCGATTGAATGCCGAAGACTTGCAAACCATTGCCAAGTATATCCCGCCAAACCGTGGCGCTGGGCAGATCATAAGCTGCGCCAAATCCGGGTTCAACCGTGCGGTCAAATGACGATGGGGTCGTCTCTGCTAACACCCGCGCGGCAGGGTCAAAATCAGGGGCTGCACCTTCGCCTTCAACTATTTTTTCTTCGACAACATCAGCCTGGGCAGGGGTATAAGATTCATCAAGTTTTAGATCCAATTCGCCCTTTGGCACCAAGCTGACATAGATGGCGGGCTTGTCTTTGATATATTTATTATAGACTCGCATGACATCATCGGTGCTCACCGCTTGGATATTGGCAATGTCTTTTTTGTAAAATCCGGGGTCATCCGTATAAACATTATATTCGCCAAGCTGAATGGCTTTACCCAGCGCGCTTTGCACTTCGCCGTAAAAATCAACTTCAATCCCGGCTTTGATACGGTCCAAATCTTCTTGCGAAATGCCGGCCTCTTCAAAGCGGGCAAACCCTTTCTTTAGGGACGGCATCAGCCCGTCAATATCCTCGCCCTCATTAGGCGAAATAAAGAGGTAAAGCTCTCCGGCAATCTCTTTAGTGTAGTTAAATCCTGAAACACTGGAGGTGACTTTATCCTCGTCAATCATCACTTCATTCAGCGGGGCGCGTTTACCGACAGTCAGGTAGCTGAGCAAGATATCTAGCGCGTAAGCATCAGGATGATATTGCTCGACAGCGGGCCAGGTGACAGAGAGCTGCGGCACGGTGGCAAAATTATCTTCATGATAGAGATTGATGCTCTCAACCAGAGAGCCGGGCTTAGCCTCATAGGGCGGAATGTCCTCCCCGCGCGGGATTTCGCCAAAATATTTCTCGACCATTGTCTTGGCCTCAGCTGTATCAAAATCCCCTGAAATTGTGACGGTTACATTATTGGGCACGTACCATTTTTTATAAAAGTCTTTCACATCCTGCAGAGAGGCCGCGTCCAAATCTGCCAGCGATCCGATGACTTGCCAATTATAAGGATGGCCTTCGGGATAGAGCGCTTTTCCGACAATATAAAGGTTATGCCCATAAGGCTGATTATCCACGCGTAAGCGCTTTTCGTTTTTGACAACTTGTTTTTCATTATCGACGACGTTTTGTGACACGGTATTAATAAACCAGCCAAGTTTATCCGCTTCGGCCCAGATAATTTTCTCAAGCGCGTCTTTGGGAACGGCTTGGAAGTATTGCGTCATATCATTTGTGGTAAAGCCGTTCGTGCCTTCGCCGCCAATGCGCGTATTCATTTCATCCAAGCCGCCATAGCCAAGGTTTTCTGAATCGAGGAAAAGCAAATGCTCAAATAAATGCGCAAAGCCCGTGCGCCCCGTCGTCTCGCGGCCAGAGCCGACATGTACGGCCAGGTCAATCGCGACAACCGGGTCAGACCGGTCGACATGAAAGATAACATCTAGCCCATTATCCAATGTGAATTTTTCAAATTTAATATCCAGCGCCGCTTCGGCCCTAGGCGTAGTTTCCGTCTTTGGGGCATCAGACCCTGCGCCAGAACAGGCGGCAATTGCGAGTGCACTTGCGGCTAAGGAAAGATTACGAATGAATGTGGACATAGTGGCACCTATCTATTTTTGATAGGCCGCAATGTGAAACAGATAGGCGCTTTTGTCTATGGTGTGTTAATCCGAAAATTTCACCATAAATAGCGGCAATGTAAGCCCAATGAGGAAGAGCGTATTCGTCGCGACATTGGACGGAACCCCCGCGCCAAGTGATCCAATGCTGTCAATAATGTATCAAATGAAAGCGGCGATGAGACCGCCGCGTCTCGCTATCTGCCGTGCTCTTGCATTTTCCAGGGTCAGTAAAGGCGCTACTAAAAATACGTAAAACGCGCCAAAGCCAGCACTCAGACCTGACATAATCGCCGCAAACCAACGGGCTTCTCGTGTTAAGCCCTCATCGGGTATACCGCCCGTCCAATCAAAAATCGGGGCCATATTGCGGGCAAATCCATCAAATTCTGCAAAGGCTATCGTTACAAAGATAATTCCAAATAATATAAACCCCCAGCCCATAAAGCGTAACATATTCGCGGCAAGTTTCGGTGTCATAATCATCTCCAATTTGCGCCCACCCTAAAAAAACGAAAGAGTCAAAACAATTACCTCGCAGGTAAGTGCATTCTGCTTTTTGTGATGTATAAGCAAATTATGAGCCCCGCATTTGGAAACGTAATTAAACACTGGCGGGATATCCGCCGCTTTAGTCAACTAGCGCTTAGCGCTGAATCTGGTATGTCCAGCCGTCATATTAGCTTTCTCGAAACGGGCCGCTCAAAACCGAGCCGGGGTAGCGTTTTGACATTGGCCCGCGTCTTGGAGATGCCTAAGTCCGCCGTGAATGAAGCTTTGCTCGCGGCTGGGTTTGCGCCGGAATATAAAGCGCTTGCTTTGGATGATGCAGACCTTGCGCCGGCCATGAGCGCGATAATGACTATTCTCGAAAACCATGCCCCCATGCCGGCTATCGTTATTGATGACGCATGGAATATTATCGGCGGGAATAGGCCCGCGCAACATATGATGCAGTTCTTACCCTTCAACGGCTCACTCTGTGTGGTCGAGGCCCTGCTCAATGATGACCCTGAAGATCCATGTTTTCTGAATTGGCCTGTGATCGCAGGGTGGTCGCTTCTGCGCTTGCAAAGTGAAATTTCGCAGGCGGGGCCCGACAGTCCGCTATCCGAGATTTATAGCCGCCTGGCCAATGATCCGCGCGTCCTCAATAATGACCTGCCATCTTTTTCCGATTACGGCCCCATGCTCACGCTGCAAGCAAAAGCTGACGGCCATATCCTCACCATGTTCACAATGCACGCGGAATTCAGCACGGCCCAAGATTTGACGTTAAGCGAGCGAAAGGTGGAGTTATTCTTCGCCGCAGATGAGGCGACGCGAGCATATTTTGAGGGATTAGCGCTGGTTTGAGATAGTCCGCTTATGTCTGCTAAGCTAACATAGACTAGAGTTTCAAAAACGAAAGTTTATCCTCATTGCGGACGTTAGCTTTTTGTTGAGTATCATCAGTTCGTCCCTTTATAACTTAAAACGAACTGGTAAACTAACTCTATGGTATTTCGAAGAGGACACATTGGACGTTCAGTTTTGATTATGAGCGGCGTACTATTTTTATGCACCGGATGTATTTCCCAATCAGTAAAGACGGGTAAGATATCCCCCGAAGCGCATAAATCTTTCGACGCAGCGATAGCGGCCCATCGAGCTGGCGAAAACAAAATTGCGCTGAAGCATGCAAAAAAAAAGCTTGCTCTAAATTTAAAAGACTTCGAAAAAGATGACGTTCAAATTTCTGGAGACCTAGAAAAGATTGCAGATATCCAATGGTCTCTAGGCAATTACGACAAATCCGCAACCTTATATGAACGCGCATTAGCTATCCGGGAAAAACGTCTTGGTGCGACCCATCAATTGACGGGTATCATCCAAGGCAAGCTTTTCAGAATTTATATTAAATTGAATAAAATGCGCGAAGCTGAAGCTTTATATCTTCGCCAAATTGAAGCCTATGAAAAAAGCGAAAACCCAGAACGAGCAACCCATTTGGATGCTCAAGTTACGCTCGCTAAATTGTACGAATCTCAAGGGCGGTACGATAAAGCTGAGCCTTATTTTCTCACTTACTACAAAAGTTGGGAGACAAAATTTGGCAAGAACTATTCACTGACAGTCAATGCTAAGGCAAGACTGGCTCAATTCTATAAAACAGCAGGGAATAACGGTAAAGCTGAAACTCTATACCTTGAAGTTTTGGCCTCTAAAGAAGCAAGGTTTGGTTTAAACCATCATACTACCGCTGTTATTATGAATAATTTGGCAAGGATTTATCAAGGTCAAGATGAATATGCTAAGGCCGAAACCTTTTATGTCCGCGCCATTACTGCTTATGAAAAAAACCAAGGTCGGACGTCACGTCTCGATAGAGCTATTTTTATGAGCAATTTAGGCGACCTATATGTTGCTCAAGATAAATTTGACAAAGCTGAACCAATGATACTGCAAGCCTTCGCAATACGACTAAGGGAACTTGGGGCAGATCATGAGGATACTATCGAAAGCCTAAATAAGCTAGATAAATTGTATAAAGCCCAGAATGATCAACTGTAAAGAATCAAAAAATCCGAGTGTCTTAAAGTCGCTCCATAACAGCCGTCGGTAATATTTGAGGATTCTTTACTCTCTGATGTCCGCAATGCCCCCCCACAGACGATCTAAATGTCAAATTATGTAATGTTCGCTTCCAACCTCATGCCTAAACGTCAAAGCGCCCCAATGATGTGTCTTTGTGTATTTGTTGGGCTTCAAAGACGCGTCCGTTCATCACGGCGAAGACTCCGTAATCGAGTGTTTGGGCCGCTATGATGGCGCCGCCTAAATTAAATCCTGCATCAGATTTGCCGAGCGATTGAGGCCGCATGGCGCCTGTGAGGATAACCGTTTTATCGCCGATATTTCCGTCCAAATATTTTGCGGTCATTTCCATCGTGCCTGTGCCGTGGGTTATGACTATGCGGTCTTGCGGCGCGTCTAAGACGGCTTTTAGGATAATGTCGCGATCCTCTTCGGTCATGTCGAGGCTGTCTTTTTTCATCAAGACTTTCAGGCGCGGATGGTCTGTGCGTCCGGTTTTGAGAATGTTAGACACACGGCTTTTATCTCCGCCGCCAAAGACCAAGCTTTCGCTCACGCTATCATGCACTTTATCCAGCGTGCCGCCCGTTATGAGGATGAGGATGTCCATGTCGCGCAAGATTAGCCGCTAATCAACGATATCGTAGCTCATATTGACGGTGACGCTTATCGTTTGTTCTCCGGCGGAGACGGGGGTGGAGGCACCTGCAGAGCGAGATTCTATAGCATAGGCGACGGAGGGAGGGCGGAAATTTCCACTGCTTTCGGACAGAGATTTTAGCTTCCCGAGTTTAACACCTGCGGCGGCGGCCATGCTTTCAGCCTTTTCGCGCGCTTCGCGAATGGCATCCTCGCGAGCTTTATCTTTGGCCGATTTGCTGTCCTTAATTGAGAACTGCACGCCATTGATATTATTCACGCCCGCTTTGACCAGCGCGTCGAGCATTGCTCCGACCATGTCCAAATCATACGTTTTAGCCGATACGGTATTACGGGCTTCGTAATGTTCAATCTTCGGGGCTTGGCGGTTTTGGTAATTATATTTGGGTTGGAGCGAGAGCTGTGAGGTCGTTATGGATTTCTTCTCAATCCCTGCGGCTTCTAGTTCTTCAAAGACTCGGGTCATTTTCGTGGCATTGCCAAACATGGCTTCGCGCGCGGTTTTCCCTTGGGTGACAACACCTGCAGAGACGATCGCCATGTCGGGCGCCATATTAGTGGTTCCTGTGGCTGAGACTTGTATTTTAGCCATGGGGGCATCTCCTGTTGTAATATATGTAGGTGCGCCAGAATTGCAGGCCGTGAGGGTGAGGGCTGCGGCTGTCGTTAAAACAAATTTTTTCATAATGTCCTCCGTTAGATGAAAGTTATCACGCAGAATCTTTTTCGACAATGCGGATAAGGCCTTCCTGTGCGGTCGAGGCGATAAGCTCTCCGCTTTGCGTATAAAAACTGCCGCGCCCAAAGTCACGCGCGCGTGCCGAGCGGGGGCTATCGATGTGGTAATATATCCACTGATTGACCCGAATTTCAGAATGAAACCACATGGCGTGATCCAGACTTGCGCCAATCATGCGGTGGGTGTCGCGGTTCCACATATGCGGCATCATACCGACAGACATCAAAGCTTTGTCAGAGATGAAAGCTAAGAGAGTGCGGTGCGTAATCGGGTCATCGCCAATCGCGTCATTGAATTTGAACCAGAATCCAAATTCAGGATCATACTCACCGGGTTTAACGACCTTATGTAATTCCGGCGTACGGATATCTACGACGTCTTGTTTGAAAAGCAGGCTTCTGCGGTTTAGCGTTTCAACAGAAATAGCGGGGTCTTTCTCAGCCAGTTTTTTCACATGCTCAATATCGGGAAGAATGTTTTCAGGCCCGGGAATGCCCTCCGGCAAATCTATTTGATGCTCAAGTCCGCCTTCGGAAATCTGAAAGGACATTGAGGCGTTGAAAATAGCTTTGCCCTTTTGTTTGGCGACAACACGGCGGGTCGAGAAACTACGTCCGTCTCGAATAGGGTCAACTTCGTAAATAATGGGCCGTGTTAAATCACCGGGTCTTAGGAAGTAAGCATGGAGCGAATGCGGTTTGCGTTCGGGGTCAACCGTGCGCACAGCCGCATTGAGCGCTTGGCCCAGAACCTGGCCACCAAAAACACGCGGCAGACCCATTTGCAAAGCTTCGCCGCTAAAGAGCAGCGTATCAATCTCTTCGACATGCATTTTGGACAGAAATTCTTGGAGCGTAAACATGGGAGCGATATTCCTGTTCTGCGCCACTATTGCAAGCCTCTCTTTTGCAGAGCTTCTCCGCAGCTCCGGAAATTTAAACACTCACGAAATCGCTTAAAGTTTTGTCATCCCGTCTCATTGCGAAGCAATGGCGGGACCCATGCCTTAATATCTCGCCCAACGGAAAATCGTATTTAGGCAAAATATCAAGGCATGGATCCCGTCAGCGCTTCGCGCTGTGTCGGGATGACTGATAGTTTTATTTGTACGATACCTCCCCCGTTGTCACGGTGGAGGGTGTGGCCTTAGGCTTTGTATGTTTTAAATGGACGCATCCTCCCTCATTTGCGACAAAGCCCCATGACAAATAATTGGAAACCCGAACTGGACGAGCTCGCAAAGCGGCAAAGGCTGGCCGAGAGAATGGGCGGGGCGGCGAAGCTGAAACGCCAGAAAGACCGCGGAAAACTGAATGTCCGTGAGCGCATGGACATCTTGCTGGATGAGGGCAGCTTTCGCGAGATTGGGAAAATTGCGGGTAAGGGCACCTATAACACCAAAGGCGAACTTGAAGATTTCGCGCCGAGCAATTTTATATTTGGACGCGGAGATATAGCGGGACGCCCTGTGGTGGCGACAGCTGATGATTTTACCGTGCGGGGCGGGGCGGCGGATGCCTCTATCCACCGTAAATTCACCCAAGCCGAGCAGATGGCCCATGAGATGCGCCTGCCGTTGATACGTATGATTGACGGGACAGGCGGGGGCGGCTCAGTCAAGATGATAGAAGATATGGGCTTTACCTATGTGCCCTATGTGCCGGGCTGGGATCATGTCGTGAAAAATCTCGACACCGTGCCTGTCGTCGCCTTGGCTTTAGGCCCAACAGCGGGATTAGGCGCAGCGAGAATGGTGGCCAGTCATTACTCGGTAATGGTCAAAGGTCTGTCGCAAATCTTCACAGCCGGGCCGCAAGTTGTCGCCGCCCTTGGCGAAACGCAAGATAAGGAAAGCTTGGGCGGGTCTATCATCCATACGCGCAATGGCGTGATAGATGACGAAGCCAAAGACGAAGCCGAAGCTTTTGTTATGGCCAAGCAGTTTCTCTCTTATTTGCCAAGTTATATCGGGGCGGATTTGCAGCGCAGTGAAAATAGTGACCCGGTTGACCGCAAAGTTGAAGCGCTTCTCTCCATCGTCCCGCGTGATAAATCCAAAGCCTATAATATGCGCCGCATTGTCGAGAGCGTAGCCGATAAAGGCAGCGTCTTTGAAATGGGCCGCAGATGGGGCCGGGCGACAATTACAGCCTTTGCTAGATTTGACGGGTGGCCTGTCGCCGTGCTCGCATCCGACCCAACATTTCTGGGCGGCTCATGGACGGCGGATACGGCCGAGAAAGCCAAACGCTTTACCGCGCTGGCTGAGCAATTCGGGATGCCAGTCATACATCTGGTTGATAATCCCGGTTTTATGATTGGGCTGGAGGCCGAACGCACGGCAACCATCAGGCGCGGCGTTGAGACAATGAACGCGATTTATAAATCCACCGTGCCTTGGGCGAATGTGATTATCCGTAAAGCTTACGGCGTAGCCGGGGCGGCGATGTCCAACCATACGCGTTTCCAATATCGTTTTGGTTGGCCAAGCGGGGATTGGGGCAGCCTACCCATAGATGGCGGCGTTGAAGTGGCCTATCAAGCTGAGCTTCAAGCCTCGAAAAACGCTGACAAGAAACTCGCCGAGATTAAAGACCGTCTCGCCAAAGTGACATCACCTTTCCGCACAGCCGAACATTTCGCCGTGGAAGATATTATCGACCCACGCGAGACGAGAAAGCTACTCTGTGAATTTGTCAACTTGGCGATGCGTTAGATTAAATTTGCAAGTTAGGCTCAGCAGGATTTAATCTGAAATTTCAGTCAGCTTAACTTCGACGCGTAAGGTCTCAGTTCCGCCGCCTTTATAAATTGTTCCTGATGTTGGCGTTGCGTCAATATAGTTCCGGCCGCAAGCGACCCTGACATGGTCTTGACTTGCGCGGCAGCCATTGGTCGGATCAAAGCCGCGCCATCCGACATAAGGCAAATAAACTTCGACCCAAGCATGTGACGCTTCTGATTGAATTTTATTTTCGTAATTTGCGCCTGTATAAATATACCCCATGCGATAGCGCGCGGGCAGGCTTAGCAGGCGCGAAAGGCAGATGAATAAATTAGCAAAATCCTGACACACGCCTTTGCGATTGGCATAAACTTCAAAGGCTGTCGTCTCATTTGTTGTACTGCCGGAGACATATTCAAAATCTTTATAAATACTCGTGTTAATGTCCTCAATCGTGCGCAGTAAATTATAGTCATTCCGCTCAACAAAGCTCATGGCATAATCTGTGAGTTCACGCAGTTGCGTTTCTGGCAATTCAGGCGGAAGTAAATAGGGCGTCATCATTTGGCGTTGCCACGGCATCCATATTAAGGGAATAGATGTTTGCCGCAATGTAACGCCGTGATCGTCAGGCGGTGATTCATAGAGTTTTACGCGGCTTGTGGCTGTGACGGTCAGGCTTTGATAAGCAGACTTGATCTCGCAGTGGATAGATTGATTTCCAAAGACATCTTCGAATTGAATTTCCTCCGCACCTGATGTCAGGCTGAGCTTGGAATGTAGCACCTCTTGGCATAAATCATCTGTTGGCATGAGACGAAATAAATGCGTGCTATGCTCAACGGGTGCAGCATAGTCGTAATATGTTGAATGCGTGACATCGAACATACGATAAGCCAAGCTGCGTCCATTCATGGTTTGGGTTATTGTGCGCGGAGTTGTCACAAAGTCTTGAACAATAGATAAGCTTTGCGCTTGCGCAGCTGATGTCTGGGATTGCGGCGCGCGGCTGGGGTGAAGATTACGTCTCTCATAGGGCTCTTGCGCCGTCGTTGTGGTTTTTAAAACAGGCGACCATTTCTGCTCAGGTGTAAGGCTGTCCCAAATTATTTTTCCCCTATTAGACAAAATCATTTGCCCGGGCTGCATAGGTGTCCAGTCGCCTGACTCAAATTCAACCGAGGTGACGACGAAGGCCGTTCGGAACGTATCCTGAGAGTTATCAAGCGTGATATTTACGGCCGCCGAGGAGAGTGATTGTAGATTGTTTGGAGGTATCAGCCGGGAATATCGTAGCGGTTTCTGGGATTGTGTCCCCTGAAAACAACACACGGTTTGACCATCGGTCAGATACATATCGGCACTACCAAATTGATCAAACCTTTGGAACCACGACAGAATTTCAACGGGATCAATTTCAGATAAGCTTCGCGATCCATTCTGCTCCATGCGGGCCAACAGATTGCAAAATGCCAATTCAGAATCCGTTGTTCCCACAGGCTCTAACAACCGGCTGTCACCCTTATAGACTTTCGTAAGTTCGGCTTTGTCCAAGTCACCATTATGCATGAAGAGCCAATCGGCACCTGCAAAACTTCTGGTGAAGGGCTGAGTCTCTGATTGGTTATAACTACTCTCGGCGCCGCGAATTTTACAAAAGAAAATGTTGGAGCGAAAATTTGACCAGTCTGTCAGACTATCCGTAAAGACCTGCGTAGAACGAGCCGCGGGGTCTTTGACAACCATGGATGAGGCTTGATTGCCAGGATACCAGCCTAACCCCCATCCTAATGAATTCGCACCTGCTGTATTTTCAGACAGATTGATGTCAATTGAGGGTGAACTTGGGGCATCGAAGTTAATCAGGACGATATCACTCGATAATTTGGGTATTTTGAACACGTAGCGGTTATCCTGTCATTGTGTCTGTAATATTAGTTGTGGAAGTACACTATACTAGCTACATCGCGCCAGACTCTAAAGGAATCTTAAAAGATGAGCATAACAGTAAGTCTGAACCATGTAACCCATTATAACTATGACCGGCCGGTCAGTCTGGGGACACAGACAATCAGATTGCGGCCCGCACCTCATGTTAGAAACCTCATCAAATCGTACAGCCTCAATATTATGCCGGCGCAGCATTTTATAAATTGGCAACAAGATCCCTTTGGAAACTTTCTAGCGCGTATTGCCTTCCCAGAAAAAGTTACGCAGTTCCGCGTCGAGGTCGATCTTGTCACTGAAATTCGTGTCTTTAATCCCTTTGATTTTTTTGTTGAAGATTACGCTGAAAGTTTCCCGTTTGAATATGAAGCCGGGTTGAAGGATGAGCTTGCGCCATATCTCCAAATAAAAGAAAGCGGCCCAAAATTGACGGATTGGGTTAAAGGGTTTGATAAATCCTCACGTGCGGTCAATGATTTTCTTGTTGGGGTCAACCAATCTCTTAGTCAATCTCTGGCCTATACCCTGCGTATGGAGCCGGGCGTGCAAAGCTGTGAGCAGACACTAGAGCTTGGCTCTGGCTCTTGCCGCGATATGGCGTGGTTTTTATGTCAGGCTTTGCGCCATATGGGGCTGGCGACGCGCTTTGCCTCCGGCTATCTTATTCAGCTGGCCGCAGATGTTAAATCTCTCGATGGCCCGTCAGGTACTGAGGTTGACTTTACTGATCTACACGCTTGGACAGAGGTTTATTTGCCGGGCGCAGGATGGGTCGGGCTGGACCCGACATCGGGCTTGTTTGCAGGCGAGGGACATGTGCCGCTATGCTGTACGCCAAACCCATCTAGTGCAGCACCTATTTCCGGTACGCTCGAAGGCGGCGCGTCGGCGGAGCTTCAGCACGATATGTCCGTGACGCGGATTTTGGAATTACCGCGTGTCACCAAGCCTTATTCCGACGCGCAATGGGAGGCGATTGATGTGTTGGGAGGTACGGTTGAAAAAGCACTCCAGAAAAATGACGTACGCCTAACGATGGGAGGGGAGCCGACATTTGTCTCTATTGATGACCGCGAGGATAATGCTTGGCATTATGGGGCGCTGGGCGGCGAGAAAAAAGCGCTCGCCAAAGATATGCTCTACCGCTTGAAGTCCCGCTTTGCGGCGGGCGCGATGCATATGTTTACCCAAGGTAAGTGGTATCCCGGAGAGATATTACCAAGATGGGCAATGCCGTGTACATGGCGCGCCGATGATGTGCCCGTATGGACAGACCAGTCGCTCTTGGCTGACCCTGACGAAGATATGGGACATACGCTTGAGGGGGCTTCGAGATTTTTAAAAGCCTTGGGTAAAACGCTAGGCATCCCGGAAAGCTATGTGTTGGATGCCCGCGAGGATACGCCTTATTATCTTTGGAAAGACCGGCGCCTTCCTTTGTCTGACGAGATGATGGAAGCAGATGTTTTCGAGACAACAGAGCGCGCGCGTTTGCAAAAATTGATGGATGCCGATTTAAACACGCCTGCGGGTTTTGTTTTGCCGCTGCATTATTCTCATACGCGGGATCAATGGATCAGTAATGCTTGGGAATTTAAAGGACCGCATCTTGTTCTGCTCACAGGCGACTCCCCCATTGGGACGCGCCTCCCGCTTGCGAGTTTGCCTAGCCCTGACGAGGCCGAAGACGAGATCGTTCCCGACCGAAGCGCCTTAGAAATGACAGAGGCTTTGCCGAGTGCTAAGGAGATTGCCAAACGCTTATCCACCTATAAAAAGCCGAATGACAAAGCCTATGAAAAAGATGCAAATGGTCTGATTAAAATGGCCATCTGCGCCGAGGTGCGCGGCGGAGTTCTCCATGTCTTTTTGCCGCCTGTTGCTTGGAGCGAGCACTTTCTTGAACTGATAAGCGCGGTTGAAAAAACAGCGAAAGACTGCGGCACGCCTGTTGTGCTTGAAGGTTATGGCCCGCCCGCTGATCACCGGCTGGTGAATATGAGCGTGACGCCGGACCCCGGCGTTATCGAGGTCAATGTGCAGCCCGCAGAAAATTGGGAGTCGCTCAAAAATATTACCAATACTGTTTATGAGGAAGGCCGCTTGGCGCGTCTCTCTACCGAAAAATTTATGTTGGACGGGCGGCGCACCGGCACTGGCGGCGGCAATCATATTGTCCTTGGCGCAAAAAGTCCCGAAGACAGTCCGTTCTTGCGGCGGCCGGATTTGCTCCGCTCCTTTATAACATTTTGGCAGAACCACCCGTCTTTGTCTTATCTGTTCGCAGGAAGCTTTATTGGGCCGACAAGTCAAGCGCCGCGCATTGACGAAGCGCGCCATGATTCCATGTATGAGCTTGAAATTGCGTTCTCACAAATCCCTGATGACGAAGATGTTCCGCCGTGGCTTGTGGACCGATTATTCCGAAACTTGCTAGTGGATTTAACTGGCAACACGCATCGCGCAGAATTTTGTATTGATAAGCTTTACAGTCCCGACAGTCAGCGTGGCCGTTTGGGACTTTTGGAAATGCGTGGGTTTGAAATGCCGCCCCATCCGCAAATGGGACTCTTGCAAAGCTTGCTGATTAGGGCCTGTTTGGCGATGTTCTGGACCAAGCCCTATAAAGGCAACTTAATTCGCTGGGGTACACAATTGCATGACAAATTTATGCTGCCTTATTTTGTGAAACAGGATTTGTCTGATGTCCTAGCCGCACTTGAGGCTGCAGGGTTCAAATTTGACGAAGAGTGGTTTACCCCGTTTTTGTTCTTCCGTTTTCCAGAGTGCGGACGTGCGCAAATCGGCGATATGTCTTTTCAGCTTCGCAGTGCGCTTGAGCCATGGCCCGTTATGGGCGAAGAGCCAGCTGGAGGCGGCGTCAGCCGGTCTGTTGACACAACGGTTGAGCGCGTCGAACTTAACGTCCAAGGCCTGACAGAGGGGCGCTATCAGATTGCGTGTAATGGACGTACTGTGCCGCTGCAAAAAACTCAAGATGAGGGTGTGTTGGTTTCTGGTATCCGCTTTAAAGCCTGGGCACAGCCGTCCAGCTTGCACCCACAGATGAAGGTACATGCCCCGCTCGTCTTTGACGTGGTAGACCTTCTAAATGAGACATCAATCGGCGGCTTTACTTATCATGTGGCTCATCCTGGTGGCCGCAGTTTTGAGACCTACCCCGTCAACGAAAACGAAGCGGAGGGCCGCCGCATGGCAAGGTTCGAAACCCTTGGGCACACGCCAGGCAAGGTCAGTATAAAGCCAAAAACTGTAAATCCCCATTTTCCTTATACATTAGATATGAGAAGAATTTGAGGTTTGAAGGACGTTACTGGTGGTGGATATATATTGACGATTGCTGGTCGTAGAAAAATCCTCAGGCAATCTGGGCAAGGTTATCATGATTCCAAAATTACCCTAACCCCCGACTAGAGCGGCTACTGCATCAATAGTGTCGGCTTCATTTGCGGGCTTGTCCCATCGGATGCGATGGATGCGCGGAAAGCGCAGGGCATAGCCGGATTTATGCCGAGGGCTTAGATGGGCTGAATCGAAGGCGACTTCAAACACAAGCTCTTTTTTGACCTCTTGGACAGGTCCGAAGCGTTTGAGTTTGTGATTGCGAATCCATTTATCTATGTCTTTTAACTCCTCATCAGTGAAGCCAAAATAGGCTTTACCGATAGGCAATAGATTGCCATCTTCACCCCAGAGACCAAAGGTATAATCAGAATAGTAAGAAGATCGTTTGCCAGTGCCGCGTTGCGCATACATGAGAACGGCGTCGAGCAAGAACGGGTCCCGCTTCCATTTATACCATGCGTGCTTCGGGCGGCCTGACACATATGTTGACGCTTTATCTTTAATCATAAGGCCCTCGATAAGACCGCCCGTCTCCGAAGCTTGAACTCTAAGCTGCTCCAAATCTTTTTTTCCCGTAAAATCGAGTAATTCTGATACTGAAAAACGATCCTTATTTCGATCTCTCATCAAAGTAGTGAGCTCTTCTCGGCGTGTTGTAAGGCTCTCATGTTTTAGATTTTTTTCTTCTATTGAGAGAAGGTCGTAGACCATAAGATAAGCCGGCAGTTTCTCCATAATGGCTTTGCTGGGTTTCTTTTTGTTAAGGCGTTGCTGTAAATCATTAAAGCGCCCGATCTGTCCATCAGGTTTCACAAGTAATTCGCCGTCCAATATACCTTCGAAATCTACAGCCGCTAAGAGGTCTGGAAAGCTATGCGAGATATCATCGCCTTTGCGCGAGAAGAGTTTCCGTTCAGTTTTATTAGCGGCCAGTTGTACGCGGATGCCATCAAATTTCCATTCGGCCGTATGAGTTTCGGGCGATATGCGGGCGAAGTCTTTGTCTTCTATAGGATGAGCCAGCATCACGGGCGAATAGGTTAGTACGTCAGAAATATCCGGAATATCTGTGCGTCCATCAATCCAAGAAAATAAACTCAGATAAGGTGGTTCTAAGCCATGCCACAGCTCTTCTATCACGGCGAGTTCGACGTTTTTCATATTCGCAAGGGTACGTTTGACAGTGCGTGCGGACATGCCAATACGCAAACCGCGTGTGCCCAGTTTTAGCAGCGCCCAGCGCTGGGGTGGCGTCATGTTATCCAGAAGCTCGATAAGGTAGGTGCTGATGCCTGCTTTATCACGGCTGGTAAATTCTTCAATGACATCTGATAAACTTGGCAATTGGTTTAAGCGCCTTGCGTCTTTGGAGGGACGCCATGCCAATGCGACTGTTTCCGATAACTCGCCGACATAATCCCGAGAGACGTCAAAGAGAAACGGGTCCATGCGGCTGCTCATAAGCTTTTTTGTCAAGCTGCGTTTGAACAAATCAAAACGTAATGTACCTGCGATAGCAGCTATGCACCATCCACGATCAGGATCAGGAGTTTTCCGTAAATAGTCTGCCAAAATAGCTTCTTTGGCTTTGGTAGAATTGGTGAAATAGAGATCATCTAAGAGTTGAGAGAACTGCTCCATTAATCGTTCTCCTCATCACGGCCAATCAGGTTGAGTGCTTTGGCTCTAATGCCATGTTGTTTCAGCGCATATTCCAAGGCTTCAACGCGCCCATGCGTAATCCATACATCTGGCGCGCCTGTAGCCAAGGCCGTATCTATCAAGTCATCCCAATCAGCGTGATCTGATACAATTAGCGCCATTTCTGCCCGTCTTTGGCGGGCGCGGGCGCGGATTTGCATCCAGCCACTGGCCATTGTCGGCAGGGGGTCGAGCATACGCCGGGACCATCTATCCGCCAGAGCTGAGGGCGGGCAAAGTACGATTTTGCCGCGCAACATATCGCGGTCTTTGACAGCTATTTCGGATACAAGTTGCCAATCTCCAAAATCAAATCCAAAACTTTCGTAAAGCTCGGTCAGGCGCTTAAGCGCGCCGTGAATGTAAAAGGGGTGAGAATATCCTCCTGCTCTTAGCGCTAACATGACGCGCTGACATTTTCCGAGTGCATAGACGCCTACAAGATGTGTGCGTTCAGGCAGCGTTTCCATCGAGCGTATGAGTTTGTTAATTTCATCTTCTAAAGGAGGGTGTTTGAAGACGGGCAGCGCAAATGTGGCTTCCGTAACAAAGACATCACATGGCACTACTTCAAAGGCTTTGGCCGTCGGATCGGGGTGACGTTTGAAATCGCCTGATATGACGACGCGCTGACCCTCATATTCGAGAACAGCTTGCGCGCTACCCAAAATATGTCCTGCGGGAGCCAACCATAAGGTGACCCCATTGCCAAGGTCTTGGCGCTGACCATAAGTCAAAGATATTTCTTCTGTGTCTTCAGCCGTGTAGTATCGCACCTGCATGATAGCTAAGGTTTCAGGCGTGGCGTAAACAGTCTTATGGCCTGACCGTGCATGATCAGCATGTCCATGCGTAATGATGGCCCTCTTTACAGCTTGGTGAGGGTCAATGTAGCAATCTGCGGGCACACAATATAGACCCTCAGGCTTTACTTGCATCCATTTCTCAGCCTGTGCGTTCATTAAAGGTCCTATTTGTGTACATGAAAGATGTAATGTCAGATATTCACACCAAAAATAACGTGTTGAAGAACCCTGTGGTTCCCATTCAGATTCCACGAACCTTTGAAAATTGGTTTGTGCAGCAGGGTTGGCACATTCGGGATTATCAAAAAGCAATGGTTGGAGCTTATCAGCGGCGCGAAGACACGCTGTTGATTGCCCCGACAGGCGGCGGAAAAACATTGGCGGGATTTTTGCCAGCCCTTATAACGCTTTCGGAAAAACCTGCAAAGTCAAAGGCTGCTTTAAAAACATTATACATCTCCCCGCTTAGGGCCTTGACCAATGACATACAGCGTAATCTCAGGCGTCCTGTTGAGCAGATGGGATTGCCGATTACGATTGGCGTACGCACAGGCGATACAAAATCTTACCAGCGTACAAAAATGCGCAAAACACCCCCAGATATATTGCTCACTACTCCTGAAAGCCTGATGTTGCTTTTGTCTTATGATAATGCGGCTGAGTATTTTGCGGATTTGGATCTGGTCATTATTGATGAACTTCACAGCTTCGCCACGAATAAGCGCGGGGACTTTACATCACTGGCTTTGGCACGGCTTAAGACGCTGGCACCTGACCATATTCGTTTTGGGCTTTCCGCGACTATAAAGAAAGCTTCAGATGCTGCGATGTGGTTGGGCCCTGCGGGAAATCCAGCGAAAGTCTTGGAAGTCACTTCAGATGTAAAACCCGATATTTCGATTTTGGAACCAACAGCGCGTCTACCATTGGGAGGGCATAATCCCCGCTTCGCAGTTTCACAAATTTATGACGAAATTTGCGCGGCAAGAAGCGTTATCGTTTTTGTGAATACACGCGCTCAGACTGAGCTACTGTTTCAGCAGCTATGGAAAGTGAATGAACAGAATTTACCTATAGGAATTTATCATGGCTCATTATCTCGCGAAAAACGGCAGAAAACAGAAAGTCTAATAGCCGCTGGCAAGATCCGGGCCGTTGTGTCCACATCAGCATTGGAAATGGGAATTGATTGGGGCGAGGTTGATAAAATTATTCAAATTGGCGCGCCCAAAGGTGTCAGCCGTCTGCTGCAACGCATAGGGCGCTCTAATCACCGTATGGATGAACCGTCTGAGGCCCTTATGGTCCCCTGTAATCCGTTGGAGGCGGTTGAGTGTGATGTGGCAATTAAGGCTATTGAAGCTGGACAGCGGGACGGCGAAGAATACGGACGGGGAGCTATGGATGTAGCTGTGCAATACATCGTCAACCGCGCGTGTTCGGGACGCTTTAAAAAACGAGAATTACTCTCAGAAATCCGCAATGCCCAACCTTACTGTGACATGTCAAAAAGCGATTTCGACAAACTTTTGGGGTTTGCCACAAATGGAGGTTATGCGCTCAAAACCTATGAACGGTTCCAGCGTCTTTCTACAAACACACGCGGTTATACCATCTCTAGCCGTGAGCAAGCTATACGCCACCGTATGAATATTGGAACTATTGTCGAATATGCGAAGGTAAAGGTTCGCCGCTTGTCAGGCCCTAAATCAAAACGCGGTCGAATTATCGGAGAGATTGAAGAGCAATTCGTAATGAATTTAACTCAGGGCGATACATTCGTCTTTGCAGGTGAGGTTCTGAGCTATCAAGGTATGAAAGATATGGCAATTGAAGCGCGGCCCGCGCCAAATCGCCGGGCTAAAGTCCCGGCTTTTTCAGGCGGTATGATGCCGCTATCCTCTTACTTGGCGGATGGCGTCAGGCACTTAATATCAGATGAAAGCCAATGGATGAAACTACCCCAACAGGTGCAAAATTGGCTACGTCTGCAAGCGTCATTCTCTGAGCTTCCTAAGCCTAATGGCGTGCTGGTTGAATCTTTCTTTGACAGGGGTGATTACGTAACGGTTGTCCATAGTTTTGAAGGCCGAAAGGTCAATAATGCTCTGGGGTTTTTGTTAACGCGGCGCATGGAAAAGGCTAAGTTAAAACCTCTGAATTTTAGTATCACAGATTACGCTCTGACAATTGTAACGTTGCAGCCTGTTAACGAAATCAGCGATCTTCTGACCCCGGATATTGTTGAGGATGAACTGACAGAGTGGATTATACAATCGCCCATGATTAAACGGAGTTTTAGAAAGATCGCGACGATTGCAGGTCTGACCGAACAGCGTCAGCGGGGCGCGCAGCGTCCGATGAAACAAATTACTTTCAGCACCGACCTTATATATGATGTTCTGATGAAACACGAACCTGATCATATATTGCTGCGCATTGCCCGCGAGGAAGCTGAAAAAGATTTGCTCGACATCAAGCGCCTCACCCATTGGCTTATGGAGATTCAAGGCAAGGTTCGATTTAAAAATATACCTCATGCTTCACCGCTTTCTATTCCGTCTATGATGCAATTGGGCAAAGAAAAGGTTCGGGGTAAAGGCGAAGAACATCTTCTTAGGGAGGCAAGCTATGAAAGTCTCGGAGAAGACATGCTTGCTAAAGTCGAGGAGACACTTAGTGACTAGAACAGTGACCTATAAAGGCCTGTCAGGGATAGTCATATTAGATATGATGAAAGCGGCATATTTGCCAAAGTCTCAAACACTATTAGTGGCTGACTTACATTTTGAAAAAGCAAGCTATTTGCAAGAAGCTGGAAATGTTGTGCTTCCAGCTTATGATACGCAAGAGACAATAAGCAAACTAAAAGATATAATAGGGGTGTATAATCCTCAACATGTGGTCGCATTAGGCGATAGTTTTCATGACATCAGGGCAGGGAGCCGCATAGCCTCTAAAAACGTGGAGTCGCTCAATATCATGATAAGCGCGCTCCCGGCTTTCACATGGATATTAGGAAATCACGACCCGGCTATACCTGAAATTATTGAAGGCCCCCGAGAAGATCATCTGGAAATTGACGGGTTTCTCTTAACGCATGAACCCACTGCGCCCGCGCCCAATCAGACCAATATCTGCGGGCATTTACACCCCAAAGCCAAAATAACAATCCGAAAAAGGCGGCTTGCGCACCCCTGCTTCGCGTGTAGCGATTCGCGTATTATATTACCATCTTTCGGAGCCTATACAGGCGGGCTTTGGACGACTCATCCAGCCATCAAAGGTGTTATGGGCGGCAATAAAATGCTCGCGCTGACAGCCTTAAATGGTATCTTTCCTATTGCGGATACGAGCTAAGACGTTGAGCCGCTCATATCTCTTATAAATGCGTCAGCGGCAGAAATTGACTGTTCCATTTCAGCGATAAGCTGGGCGACATCGCCTTCAAGATTTGCAGTCTCTGTATTCAGCGCCGCTATGGCGCGTGCATTCAAATTATGTTTCAGGTAGAGAACGCGGTCTTTGAAAACAGACAGAACCGGGTCCATCGACGCGGTGGCGGCATCCATCTTATCCGTTAGAGCGTCATACCTTTGCTGCGTTTCGCGTAATTGACTCTCAGATGTACGGCGCAAGCCAGCATCGGAATATTGGCTAAGCTCTCCTTCCCACTCTTTGAAAAGATCTCGCGCGACACGTTTGACTGAACTTACACGCGAGCGAACCTCACCAGCTTGGCTATCCGCATTTTTATAAGCTTTATTGAGATCGTCATACATATCTTCAAGCTTACCGCCATCGACATTTACGACAGCGCGAAAAGCTTCTAGCGCATCTTCAAATTCCTCTTTCGCATCGGCTTGGGATTTTGCCACGTTCTCAACGCGGTCCACTAAGATGTCGCGCTTCTCAATGCCAAACCGCTCTTGAATATTATAAGCTGTGGTCGCACAGCCCGGTAGGATGCTAACGGAAAATATAAGCAGGCTAAGCAAACTAAGCAGTCGGTGTGTCATTGATAAATTTCCTTATAGCTTTGAATGAGACCCAGTTTCGGTCTGTCTATATGTCTCTTTTGGATAGCACATCAATATCTGAGAACAACATCCAAAACCATCTAAGGGCTAACGGTTTATTATTACTAATGCCGCCATGTGCGCGGATAGATTTTGCGCCGCCGGAACGGGCTTCGCGCTCAAAGGCTGCGTTGATTATTTCAGGAGCATTGACTGGGTGACGCCTCCTAGAGACCGTAACGACGTGACCTTAGTCTTTCTTTTTTAAGAAATCAGACGCGCTGGAACGCCTTCCCGTATTATTACTTTGCTCACGATGTCTCTCTTTGATGCGGTCCAGTGGACTGGTCGCCTCAGGAATACGGTCTGCATTTTCAGATGATGCATCTTGTTGAGACGAGGACTGTTGAGAGGCGTCTTGAGCTTGGTTTTGAGCTTGAGCCGCAGCTTGGCTCGCGGCATCGGCTTGCGATTGGGCGTCGGATGCCGCGTCACTTTGTGCTGAACTGTCCTGCTGAGACTGGCCCTGAGACTGTGCTTGTCCAGATTGCGATTGTGCACCTTGGTTTTGCCCTTGCTTGGATTGATCTTGTTGCCCTTGCCCTGACTGAGATGAGCTTGTCGGAGACTGGCTTTGACCTGCGTTGCCGCTGCCCTGTTGTAGGCCTTTGATACCCGCCATGATGTCTGAAACAGACGTCGCTGAGCCTGAAGATGAACCCGTGCCATCTTGTTGCCCTTGCTGACTGCCGGACTGACCATTCTGGCCCTGTTGTCCTTGACCTGATTGGCTAGACCCTGTCTGCGAGGAACCTGATTGTGAAGACCCCGTTTGTGAGGATCCTGTGGGAGACTGACCTTGACCTGTGCTGCCGGGCTGCAGGCCTTTAATGCGGGCCATAATGTCTGAAACAGACGCTGCAGATCCGCCGCGCATGACAGAGCGCGATGAACCTGAATCACCAGAAGAAGACCCATTGCCTTGTTGGCCTTGCCCTTGTTGACCGCCGGACTGACCGCCTTGACTCTGACCTTGTTGCTCTTGGCCTTGTTGACCTTGGCCTTGCTGTCCCTGGCCTTGTTGCCCTTGGCCTTGTTGTCCTTGGCCCGGCTGTCCGCCTGAGCCTTGTCCTTGCGCCTGATCCGTGGTGCCGTTCATGCCTTGCGCCATCTTTTCCCAAGCGGCTTTTTCGTCAGCTTCAAGTTCGGAGTCGGTTTTTGCGGCATCTGATGGCGAATAGCTGACATCCACAGCTTCATTCGGGCCAGCCTGTGCCATGCGTTTGGCGCGTTCTTTCATAAGATGACGACGACTTTCTTCGGGCAGGGCGTCAATCGGGGAGTAGCCTCGGCCGTTGCCTACGCCTGTGCTGCGCGTATTTTTAAAAATATCCAAGATATCTTCTGACGTCGTCCCGCCTTTTTTCTTCGACTTACGCCAATCTTCCTCTGATTGGTCCGTCTCCGTTGTATTGGGCGAACTTTGCGCAAAAGCTGGCGAAGACAGCGCCAAAACACTGCCAGAAAACATAAATGCGAATAAAACAGACTTTATCATGTTACCTCCTTAGCAAATCTAACATGAGCAGACTATGAATGGCCCATTAAGGGTATAACCCCATTAAGGCCCCGTTTTTCGCACGACTCTGAAGCCTGTGAAGTCGTTACTGTCACCGCGCCGCTGCATTAGACGCGCGGCGTAGCGTAAATCACCAGGACCAGAGAACCAACTACCGCCCCTTACGACGCGTTGATTGCAGGATCCGCGAGAATCGGCACTGCCATCTGTCGGCGCATCGCGCAGATTTAGCGTATTACAGTCCTGAGTCCATTCCGCGACGTTTCCGATCATATCTTTTATGCCAAATTTATTGGCCGACAACATACCTGTCGGAAGCGTGCGGTCTGCCGCTGGATCCGTGCAGGACTTATTCGCCCACTCGAAACCACTTTCTTGAGACGCGCCATTGGCAAAGGCGCAAAGCGCCGTAGCTGAGCCGCCAACAAGCGGATTACTATCCCCAGCACGCGCCGCATATTCCCACTGAGCTTCGGTTGGTAGGGCATAGGACTTTCCTGTCGTCGATGACAGCCAAGCCGTGTATTTTAAGGCGTCGTCCCAAGACACGTTAATGACAGGCCGGTTTCCTCCGCCCCATCCATTATTACTCGGCACAGCGCTGCAGCCACCTGCACTGACACAAGCACCATATTCAGCAAATGTAACTTCTTTAACGCCAATCGCAAACATATCCGCAAAGGTCACGGGCCGCTGCGGCTTTTCATTCGGGCGCGCATCGGCTTCGCTATCACCTGCCCCTAAAGACGCTGTGCCGGATGGCAGGCTCACCATTTCAGGGCATTGATTACAGTCTTTGAAAGTTCTCCCTGCGGCAGGACGCAAATTGTCCATCGCAGCGATAGCCTGAGCGGTATAAGCGCCTTGCGGAAAACTGGTCAGATATTGCTGGTAGGACGCTGTGGTATTAGCTGTCTTCGCCGCATTCCAGGAGGCTTCATCTGCCGCGCTCGTTGCCGCGCTCGCTTGATCCGATTTGATCTGCGCTATACGTTTTTGCGCCTCATCAACATATTGACCTGTAGGATGCTGAGTGAGATAGCGGCCATAGCTTTCAAGCGTATTTTCTTGCGCGGCAGTTTCCCAATGCGTTTTATCCAGCGCCGCACGCTCTGCCGCGTCTTTTGCACGCGCTTCTGCTTTAGCCTTAATCTCTGCAATACGCTCACGGGCTTTGGACGCATGAAGCCCCTCAGGCCACGCCTCAAGATAATCTTCATATCCCACCAACGTGTTTCTCTGTTCTGCGCTGGCCCATGCCTTGTTATCATAGACATCGATTTCAGCCTGAGCCGCCTCGGCATGTTTACCTTTGGGGAAAGCTACCAAATATTCGCGGTAGCCTTCAAGCGTGTCTTTTTCGAGCGCTTTAACCCAAGCAGCATCATCAGCGCCAATTTTTACAGGCTCTTCTTCCTCGGGCTCAACCTGCGTTTGTTGCGAATTAGGCAAATCACGCGGCACGACAACTTTGGAGGCCAGCCATAAGGCCCCCGCAATGACGAGACCAAGAACAATTATACCGACGATCCAGCGTCCCCAAGGGGCTCGCTCTTCGCGTAACTTGAATTCATCACGCTCATGCGGAGGTTGCCAATCAGGCTTGGTATCGGATTCAGTCTCGCTCATTATGCTTTTCCGCCTAAACGTAATATTAGATTATCAAGGCAATATTGCCCAGCTTCATTCAGGGCCCGCTCCTCTTTGGCCTGAACCAAGGATTGTAACAAGACAAGGACAGCACTCATAATAAGGGCCAATAATGTCGTTGTGAATGCTACGCCGAGGCGCGAGGTTACCTGATAGAGAAAGTCCTCATTTTCAGCATTGGCAGGCACACCCGCATATTGAAGGGCAAACATAATACCCATAACCGTTCCAATAAATCCAAGTGACGGGATAAGCCATGTCAAATATCTTAGCATAGAATAGCGAAGATCAATTTCGTGCATGTAAAGCTCTAAAGAAGAATTCAGGACGGAAATCGCTTGGTCCTCTTTGCCGGAGACTGAATATTGATCAATCGTTCGGCTAATCATGCGCGGCAAGAACGCTGCGCGTCCGAAGCGGCGCTGTGTTATGCCGTCTTTAATTCGCGTTAGAACGTCTGCCTTTAGAGCCTGCCCATCCGCCGGCAAATAGCCCCGCTTAAGCTGGCTCTCTTCGTCACTGGCCGCAGACCAGCGCAGAAACAATTCACCAAAGCCGATAAAGAGCGCCACCCACATCACGTTTTGGACTGTGAATGGCCAGAAGCTCGCATCCGCATCCAATAGTACTTCTTGCAGCATAGGCGAGGCTGTGAAGCGAATGATGCCAATCACGACAATCGCCGCGATAATCGAAACGGTAAAGACGAAAAGACGTCTGACTAATCTGGAGTATTTATTCATTACTGTTATCCTATGCCTTCAAGTCCTAATCACAAACACCATTTTCAGTGGATGCAAGTGCCATAAATTGTCCGTTATTTTGCTCGGCCAATGATTCCATGAAATCAACAGTGCCTCTATAATCGAAATAGTTGCCGACGACGACCGTATGAATTTCCTTACGGCCATTGTTCAGACTTGTTATCTCTCTCGCTAATCGCCCCGGAGAAAGTCCGTTATTGGCTCTCGGGTTAGGAAGGCCGTCACTGACCAAAAATATAGCCTCGCCTGGGCCATTTAATATTTTCGTGAAGGCATCCAACATAGAGGCCGAGCCACCAAAACTGCGCGTCAAGCTTCCGGCAAATTGTGTGGCTTCAGACTTGCTGCCAGTATTTATGCGCCTTAACGAGCCTGTGCTTGGCCAAAGACGTGTGCGCGGGCCGCTATCTGTTTGCTGAAACCCTACAATCTGCAGAGCATGATTATCTTGAAGTGAATTGATAATACGCGATGTTATTTTTTTGACAGACTCTTCATGACCTCCAAGACAGCGGTTCATATCCATAGCAATCACGATGTCATCTTCTTTGGTCTTCATGCCTAGGAAGCGGAATGAAATTTTAGCTTTGGACTCCGAAGGCGTTGGAGCAGGCTTATCATCTATCGGCTCAGGCTCAGGCGCAGCAGGCGGAATAGCGGCCGCGCGTTTTTCCAGCAAAGCGGCCTCGGCAGCGCGCAGGGCCGCCAATAAACTTTGTGCATCGCTTCTGATATCGGAGACATTCTGCGCCGCCGCTGAACGTTTCGCTTCAAGCGCCTTTTTCTTCTCGACCGTTTCGACTTGGCTATCCTGCGCCGCCCGCAACAAATCAGAAATTGCATTTTCCGGCGTGATTTCTCGAATTTCTTTCTGGTAATACGGCAGAAGAATAATCGCCAATAGCGCAAAAGCCCCCATCGCCGCCGCGAAGAGGTCAATGGCAGACATCGAAAAGACTTCGATTTCTCTTGAGGCGCGGCGCTTCATCGGGCGCGTCCTACAAAATCGCCGCCATTACGGTTCGCTAATTCCTGCAGAAAAATGGTCAGAGCTTTATCTTGTGTGTAATCACCAATAGCCACGGTATGGATTTCGGCCCGCCCCCGATTGCGGTTGCTGACATTGGCAATAATTTCGCCAGGCGTTCCGTCATCCGGCGCCCCGTCAGAGATAAGTATAACGGCTTCGGGGCGCAAGTTGAGCGCTTTGATCATAGCAGATTGTGTGGGCGTGCCGCCGCCAAACCGCCGGGACAAACCTGAGACAAAGCTCCGAGCTTGACTGAGGCTATTGGCATCTGCGCGCGTGACACGGCCATTACGCGGAAAAGTGTCATATGTTGGCCCGCCCCGATAACCTATAATGGAAAAACTATTATCCGGTTTCATCACATCCAAGATTTCATTGAGCGCCCGTTCAACATTGCCGGTATGTGATCTCATTGAACCTGACATATCGACAACAATCACCACTTCTTTCTTGGTCGTGGCTAGGCCCAAAATAGAAAATTCAATGCCTTGATTAGTGCTGCGCGGGGGCTCTGCGGCTGGCTCGGGTTCAGGCACGGGTTCAGGGTCAGGCTCGGGCTGCGGCGGCGGATCAGGAATTTCAATCTCGGCCGTTTGTTTCTGAACCTCACGGATCTTGGCCTCAGTTACAGACATTTCAGTTTCTGTCGTGCGGTATTGTTTGTCCAGCAACCGAATTTCCGCCTGGATAGCGCGAATTTGGCTCATCTCTGTTTGTGTTGAACTGGCGACAAGGCGGCGCTTTTTAACAAGCTCTTCCAATTCATCCATGGATTGATCTGTCCCGCCCAATTTATAGTAAGGGAACAATACCAAAACGATGAGAATAAACGCCCCCAACGCGGCGGCAAATAAGTCCAATGCTGAGATAGAGAAGACGGAAATATTGCGCCTGGTAGTTCGCATTAACGACCGCCACCCAGAATTCTGATGAGCGAGTAGAGCTGACGCTCTTTGGCTTTCTTCTTTTCAGCTTTCATGAGGGAGTCAGACAGCGCTACGGCATCACCTAGAGTTTCACGGTCCATCTCTTCATTAATCATATCATTAGAGCGTTTAAGGCGGCCATCTAAATCATCCATATAAAGCGCCTCGAGATTTCCAAGCTCGCTCTCAAATGTTGTAAACTCAACCTCATCACGCGTTGTCACCAGAGACTGCGCATATTGCGCAACAGCCGCTGAATATTGCAAGTCTTCATTAGCGCCTAGACGAAAGAGAGAGTCAGATAATATCTGTCTTAAAAACAGCGCATCCTCGATAATCACCGCATTAAATTCAGCATCCGTCAGAGAGGCATCAAAAGCCACCAGACTATCTGTTTGCCCAGAAATAAATGGCTCACATATTGTAGCAAAATCAATGACATAGGCCATATTTGAAACAGTTATACGAGGGGCCGCCTGACGCAGGACGGGGTTCGCAATGTTTTCAATCACATCTAAAACAGAACTACCTGGCGGAACTTCTTCATCGCCATATTCATCCAATGCAGCTCTTAGGTCATCGGTCATATCGCGGCCCATTTCTTCAGACAGACGGAAAAACTGATAGCGCCTTTCAGGGTCATCCGTAGGAAAGTCCGACATGGCGTTAATGCAATAATCAGGATTGTCTTGGGCCACTCGCATAGCCCTTGAAATCATAACATCTGTGTTATCAGTATAGACTTGCGGTGCCGGAGCCTGCGTCGTTTGAGCAGATGCCGTTAACGTCATCATATAAGGCGCAGCCATGACACCCAAAGCTATGAGCGGGCGAAGCATTATTTAGCCAAAATAGGGTTAAAGGGAGACAGTGGTGATGAGGATGCTGAACCAACATCTTGGCCTGCACGATAGGTTCTAAGTCTGTCAGCTTGCCCAGCTTTTGAGACTTGGACAGGGCCTTCGGCTAATCCATTGACAAAATTACCTTCCAGCGCGTGGCTGCCTGAGGCCTCGTGAACAATCATAAAGCCAGACCCATTAGGCAGGCCCTGGCTCGCATATCCATAATATTCGACAGCGCTGCCATCCGCCTTCTTAAACACGCCCGACCCGACCCCATTTGCATGGCCACCTTCACAAACTCCCATCCATGTTCCGGAGAGTGTAGCGGTGTTTTCCAAGCCAAAAGCACAGCGTGTTGCCACAACATCCAGGGAGCGTTGCTGATTACTATAGAGACCTTGAAGCTTTGTTTTCAGGTCTTCATATCGAATAGCCGTGATGGTTTCACTACTATCGAGCAGGTCAACTGTGACACTGGTCTGTTGTTCCAAAGCCGGAACAATGGATGAGAGGTAATTACTCCCAATGGCTTTGGAGCGTTGGTTTAGCGCAATCGCTTCTTGGGCCGCTACCATAGCGCCTTGGACTGCTAAATTTGTTAGAACCGAATTGCCAATATTTGTTCTTTGTGCGCGTCTTATACAGTTATTATACTCACTTTGCGTTCGCGCGTCACCGCAATTGTTACTGCTACCGCCATTGGCGATGGAAGCGCCAGCGGCAACAGCCCCTAAAATAGCAAAGGCTGTCGCCTGATTTTGCTTTCTAGCCAGTTTGCGGCGCTCTTCTAAAACCTCATATTCGGCCATGATCATGTCGCGCATTTGCGCGCCCATTTCGCCATTATGAATACCATCAAAGACTCGCAGGGATTGGACAGATAGATATTTACGTTCCGCATCCAATAAGCGCTCGGCGTAACGAAGGCGGGCATTATAATCTGCTGAGTCTGCCCCTACATAAGTCAGAGCCGCCAAAGACGGGTCATAATCTGCAATGGCCGCAGCCTTATTAGCCATAACGGCCTTTTGGGTATCTGTATTATTGACAATATTTATGATATTATCGGCCATAGCGTCTGAAAAAACACGTTCTAAAGGATCAACCGATCCGTCATTAGCCGTATCGAGCTGCGAGAGCGCGACACCATCAAGTTTGATTTTTTCAATAGGGTAAGCGGTTACAACATTATCCGCCAGGCCGCCTCTTAGCGTTTTGCTTGGTACGTTGCTGCGGTCGCTTTTTGTTAAAAAAGACACGAAATCCAGTTCAGGGACAGATCTGTCAAACTGACCTTTCTGCATAACACTAAGTGAGTCTACAGCATCTTGCTGGCTCTTACCTGCCGCGTAAGGAATAAGCGGCGTACTGGCGAATAGCAGGCCGTGAGTGGAGGCCTGAGCCCGGTGGTCTGCGCGCACACTAATGAGCGGCGTAACCAAATCACCAAATGTTAGCGGCTTATCACCCATCATTTTACCCGCATCAGGATAAGAATAGGTGGCGAAATCCACACTTATGACGCTTGGCAGGCTTTCGGCTTGCGTAATAGGTTCAGAGGTCAATTCGCCGTTTTCATCAAGCTTTAAGGCATGAGGAGACAGCAAAACTGTGTGCTCAGGGAGCCTTGCCGCTAATTCCTTGTAAAGAGATAATGCGAAGTAGTTTGACTTTACAATAACACTATCCGCGACGCTTTCACGTTCAGCCGCATCACCGCTCTTAGCCGCGCCGCCCCCAATCGCAGAGTTTTCAAAGGCGGCATAATAAGCCTGTTTTGCAGATGTTTCGACGACGGCAGGGTATCGGATAACCGTCATGGCGCTGCCATCAGGTGCCTGCGTTTGTAAGGTCTCAGCTTTGGCCATTCCCACCATGGCCGATTGTTTTGCGCCTTTTGCAGTAGACGCACACCCTGTCGCAAGGGCGCTTGACCCTAGAAATAAGGCCATAAGGCATGTCTTTTTGTAGGATACCTTTAACAGGTTTGAAATTGAAACTGCCATAAATAACCTCGTAGAGACCCTGCTTTCGGGACACAATAGTAAACCGAATATTAACCTGTCCTGAAAGGCGGCTCTTAAGCAAGCTAAATTT
>ENA-ORXM01001085-ORXM01001085.1-marine-metagenome-genome-assembly--contig:-NODE-1085-length-40373-cov-4.355817_pt1 | contig 40373 bp, 42 predicted proteins | sample MGYA00237867_ERZ511480 | MGnify/ENA primary metagenome ERZ511480 (study PRJEB26309, sample SAMN06266103) | marine metagenome | isolation source: Algal blade | place: United Kingdom:Sidmouth, United...
CTGCGCGACCGTACCGCGATTGTGATTGCCCACCGCCTCTCCACCGTGAAAACCGCCGACCGAATTATCGTGCTGAAGCAGGGCGAGGTTATCGAAGAAGGTACACACGTTAGCTTACTTACAGCGGGCGGGCACTACGCAGAGCTTTACAACACGTATTTTAGGCACCAGTCGCCGGACTATGACCCTGAGAAAGCCCTACTACCGGGTGATTGACGCCTCTACCTAAGGACGGTTTATGACGCACAAACTCTACGCAATGGACACTTCGTTTTATAACTCCGCTACAACGTACGACTTTGCAGCACGGTGTGGCATCACAAAGGCACTCGGTTTCGACGCAACCTACTTGACACTCTGGAGTGACCGAGCCTGGCAAGATGTCCCTTTACTCAAAAACGTGAAAGCAGACCATGACCTGGATGTCGCGGCGGTCTACGTTACGCTTGATATTAGTGAGAGTGAGGATTACGGCAACAACGCCCGTATTTTAGAGCTTGTTCAAACCTTAGAGGGGTGCAAAAGCATAGAGCTAAATATCAATGCGCACCGCCTAGAAAAAACCTCTGACCCAGCGGGCGATGACTGGGCTGTAGCGTGGCTCGAGAAACTCCTCGCCGTTGCCGAGAAGCGCGATATTCAACTGCTCCTATATCCGCATTTCTACTCCTGGCTCGAGCGCATTGAAGACGGGGTACGGCTGTGTGAAAGAGTGAACCATCCCAACTTAGGCATGGTGTTTACAGCCTTTCACTGGTACGCCATCGACGGTAAAGACTTAAAGCCTAAGCTCTCGAGCGCGGCACCTTACATTCGCGCCGCTGCATTGTCAGGCCATACGAGAACGCCCTATGCACGGCAGCCGGTTACTGTAGAACCTTTAGACTCAGGCGAACTAGATCAGTTTTTTGTTCTTAGCGTTCTTAAAGAGATTGGCTTTGAAGGACCTATCGGGATTCAGGGATTCTCGGTTGGAGGCGACGTTTACAAGCGTTTAGAGCGTTCTGTCAAAATGTTTAGAGACCTCGAGGCGCGGTTAGATGCGCAGCCCGAGTGGGCGCAGTTTAGAGCGCCGCGCAGCTAAGATAGAGAAAAGTTTGCAAGCTCCTGGCTGCTGACGACGCTGCAACAGACCTTGGTTGCGGATGAACCAACGCGTCAGCGGAAGCTAGCATAACCCCCGTAGTATGCTGTGAATCCTATGGAAACTCAAAAGCCGCTCGAGCTTCGCACGCGCAAGGTTGGCCCCTGGCCCATGAATACTTACGCGCTCGTCTGTCCGCACACGAATGAGAGCATTCTTTTCGACCCTGGCGCTGACCCAGATACTCTGGAAGACATGCTTAACAGCACGACGCCCGTCGCCATCTTGCTTACCCACACCCACCCCGACCACGTGGGCGCGCTTACTGAGATGTTGGAGCGCCTAGATGTTCCACTCTATGCTCACGAAAACGCTCAGGCCAAAGGTTATGACGCCGAGCGTTCACTGAAGGATGGCGACTCCGTCGAGCTAGGTAAGCACACTCTGAACGTTTATTACGCCCCTGGGCATATCGACGATCAAATCTGTTTAGCGTTAGAAGATAACCGTGTCATTGTCGGTGACACAATTTTCGCAGGTGGTCCGGGCAAGACCTGGACGTCTGAAGGGTTTAAGCAGAGTCTCGAGACCCTTCGTAACGTCGTCCTCCCCTGGCCCGATGACACTATCTGCTACCCAGGTCACGGCGACTCCTTTCGATTAGGCGACAAACGCCCCCTTATCGAGAGTTTTCTCGCTAAGGACCACGGCAACTTTTTTGGCAACGCTAAATGGGAGATGTAATGTGAAGCTGCTTATTATTGGGGGCAGCGGATTTGTCAGCGGCACACTCGCCCGAAAAGCCCTGACTGAAGGTCATAGCGTTTGGGCCGTGACAAGGGGCCAGCGCCCCCTGCTTGACGGTGTAATATCTATCATAGCTGACCGAAAGGATAGACCGGCCTTCGCCTCCGCGATTAAAGATGTAAATGTTCATTGGGATTTGGTGGTGGACTGTATTGGCTACACCGCCGAGGACGCCCTGCAAGACATTGAGGTTTTCTCTGGGGGATGTGGCACATTTGTTTTCATCTCAACCGATTCGGTTTATCAGGAGCAGCCGCGTCCTTTTCCTGTTTCTGAGGACTTTACGGAATTCACTCAGCTTAGCTACGGACGTAACAAACGCAACGCTGAAGAGACATTTATAAATAGAGGTAAAGACCTCAACTGGACGATTCTGCGGCCTGGGCACATCTACGGGGCAGGGTCTGAACTGGGCTGCTTACCTGAACATGGGCGTGACCCGCAGTTATTGGAGCGCCTCAAAAAGGGTGAGCCTATTCGTCTGGTCGGTGGCGGGCACTTCTTACAGCAACCCGTATTTGCCCCAGATTTAGCGCGGATGATGCTCGAGTGCCCGACTACCCCATCAGCCTCCCAGCAAATATTCAACTCGCCTGGCCCTGACGTTATTCCGAGCTGGCGTTACTACCAGATTATTGCCGAGCATTTGGGCGTCGACCTCAATGTTGAAGAAACGCTCATTAGCGAACATCTCAAAAAAGTCCCAAAACACATACAATTCTTTTCTCACCGCGTTTACGACACCTCAAAAGCTAAAGAGGCGGGGCTTTACCGACCGGATACACCGATTGAAGTAGGACTTGGCGTACACGTAGAGGCAAAGCTGGCTGAAGCTCACTAAATTTAAGCAGTTGAAAACCCAAACCTTGGTAAATGAACACCGAAAGAAACGTGTCTAGGGCAAAAATGTATTGCACACAGTCCCTAAGGAGTGCCAAAATCACGAGGCTCAAGTGCGTGATTAGCCAAGCCAACACAGCGTACGCCTGCTAGCCTAAACCTATGACCAAGCAAAATGGATTTGACATTGCCACGACGGCGCAACGCTTGCGCAGATACGCCTATATCGAAAAACAGTGCCTTAAAATTTCCGCAGGTTGGTTTTTGCGTGCACCCGCGTATGAAACCAAATACGCCTTTGCCTACCACCTGTGGGACCACGCCGAGCACGTGACCTGGCTCAGAAATCGGCTGAAAGAATTGCGCGGAGGCAACCCTGACGCTTCACCCGAGCCCGCCCTTGTCACGCTGATGTCTGAAGCGCTGCACGCCCCGTCCGCCGACGCGCTTATCCACGGACTTTACGGCGTTGTCAAAAGGGAGCTTTTAGCTACTTACAAGCGGCATATTGCAGAGGCAGACCGCGCTGCTAACGCCTCGGAAGTGCGTATGTTGGGCCGTTTAGCCTCTGACCTCGAGACCCAACTTGCGTGGTATGACGGTCTTGATTTAACCCCCGCTGATGACTGGCGTGAGCACGTAAACGACTTATTAGATAGAGCAGGCGGCGTTACAGGCGAACAGGATATTACAAGCTCTGAACCCTTATTGCCTTTCAAAAGTGAACGCTTCGTCCGACCTAAACAGATTCACTTTGACGAGCGTATTCGGCGCGGTGAACTGACCCCTTACGACGTTAGACAGACACTTGAAAAAGACCGAGCAACAGCTGAGCAGTTTAAGGTTTTCTTTAACGAGATGTACGCCGCCGCCCTGTTAGCAAGCGTTATTTTCGACGCGGCTGATGATAAGCAGCCTTGGGAAATCTACGCCAGTATTTGTCACCATTTTTGGGATGAGGCGCGGCACTCACAGTTTGGCGCTGTTCGCTTAAAAGAGTTAGGTTATGAGCCCGACGTTTGCGACCCTATTTTGTACGAGCAAGCCGAGTCACTTCCTGCCCTGCACCGCATTTGCTATTTGGCCTTAGGCCTCGAGATTCACTTTATGTCCCGCAAAAAACCGCGTGTGCTCGAGTATAAAAATGCGGGGGACGAGCGTAGCCAACTCTTTGCGGACCACGACTGGTCAGACGAAATCAATCACGTGCGCTACGGCAAAGCCTGGGTCGACTACTGGCTCGAGGACGACTTTCGCACTGTAGAAGATATTCAAGCTGAAATTCGGGAACATTTAGCCGCGGCGACGGGAACGTCGCAAGAGGTCATAAGTACGCCCTTTTAATTATCGGTAAGTTCATTAGACTTCTCTTGATTAGTATCGACTGAGCAACGATAAAATCGATATATAGCAGATAACTGGACTTTTACGAGAAGCTCACTGTCTACGGTCTGGACGTTGCTCTAGTAAAAGCCTGCGTAAAGGCGCAACCGTATGTTCAAATCATCTACCACGCCCACCTTCGGCGAACTAAGCGTTGCAATATACGTATCCTGGCGCGGCCTCTGCTATGCTAAAGCGCTTATGAAAGGAGCACAATGCTACGCACATTTTTCGTCGGTCTGATCATGGTGGGACTTGCCTTTGCGCAAGATGATCCAGTTGTTTTAAGAGTTCAGAGCACAAACTATACTCAAAGCGATTTTGATGACCGTTTTAACTTTTACGTTGCCAACTTAGCCAATCAGCAAGGTGTACCTCTTAACGATGAATCACGCGCCATGTTTGAAGAAATGCGCCCCGACTACACCGAACAACTTATTACAGAGACGGCCGTTCGCAATATCGGTACAAGCCTGGGTTTGGGTGTTGAGGACACATTTGTCGATGAGCAAGTAGAAGCCCTCAAAACTAATTTCGATTCCGAAGAGGCATTTTTGAGTGCGATGAGCGACGCGGGTATCAAAGACGAGGCGTTTTTACGCTCACTTGTGCGCGAATCAGAGTTGAGTCGCCGCACCGTCGCTACCTTGCAAGAAGATATCGAACTGAAAGATTATCAGGTCGAAATCTTTTACAACGCTAACCGCGCGTCCTTAGAGCAGCCTGCCCAGACCTGTGCCCGCCATATTTTGGTCGAGACGCTTGAAGAAGCTCAGGCACTCGAGGCGCAACTCGAGGCAGGTGGGTCTTTTGAGGAACTCGCAGCCGAGGCCAGCATCGACCCGGGTAGCGCTGCCAGAGGCGGCGATTTGGGCTGCTTTGGTCCTGGCCGCATGGTGCCGCAGTTTGAAGAGGCCGCCTTTAATACGCCTATCGGCACGGTCAGCAAGCCTACCGAGAGCGATTTCGGGTATCATCTTGTATTGCCTTACGAACGGCAGCAAGCAAGTCTTGTACCCTTAGAAGAGGTCGAAGGCGAGATTAGAGAAGAACTCAAACGTCAAATTGTTCGGCGCGCTCTTGAAGGTTATGTCGAAGGCGCAGATGTAGAGAGATTCTAGAGCAAGATTTTAAAACGAGATTTTAAGGCAAGTTTAAGTTAGATTAAAGATGGTAAAGTATGGCTAGTAAGTTAGAAATGGCATGGGAGGCCCTATGAAACGTAAGAACATCGGCATCATTTTCGGCATTTTAATTTTGGCACTGATTTTGGGTGGTTGCCGCAACGAAACGCAAAATCAAATCCGTCGCTCGATTCAAGACTTTACAGCGGATAAAATGTACATCACTGTTTACTCGCTGACTGGTGACGTTGTTTTTGAGGGTGTAGTTGACGGTAAAGTCACACGCTCGTCAGATCAACTGAGCAATAGTAGCGGTACAGCGCCAGGCGGCTATATTTACTGGTTCGACGAGCGGGGTCGCTACCACCAAACAGAGATGCCCTATATGGTTACTACCTACGACCGCGGTGCAGAGGATACCTCAAGTAGCGAATAAACCATAGCGTTTGTGAATTTAGGCGAAGCTTGACTTCGCCTTTTTTTATGGAACTTTTTTATGAACGCTTAATCTAGGTAGGCACCAATGTCACGTGGATCGACATCAACGCGCACGCGTGCGCGACCTGCGTAGGCTTGGACGGGCTCGAGTAATCTCTGCAAAGCGTCCGGTGCCGTAGTTCGCGCAAATAGTTGATAGGTAAACATCCGCCGTAAGCGCGCAACGGGCGCGGGGCTTGGCCCTAAGACCTCATCGCCGTCGGTGGCGTGCGTTTGCAACGCCTCCGCAAGCCAGGTGGCCTCGCGCTCAGCAGTGGCTTTGTCCTTAGCGCTTACTTGCACCTTTGCCATCGCCACAAAAGGCGGATAACCGTAGTGCCGCCGCCGTTCTAGAAGCTGCGTCATATACTTTGCGATGGCATTGTCTCTATCCTCCTGCTCAGTAATCTCGACCAGAGCGTGATGCTTTTGAAAGGTTTGTAAAAGTGTTAGCGGGCGCTTATCCGGCTGGAGTTCAGCAAGTTGCAATAAATGCCGCAACGCCTCTTCCTCAGCGCGAAAATCGCTTGCCGTCAAAAGCGTGTCGAGTAGGGTCACAGAGATAAGTGACACGTTGGGTAAGGGTGGGTGCCTCAGCAGGGCCGTTGTTGCGACAACAATACCCGGGTCGCCCTCGAGTAAGCTCGAGAGGTCGTCGCGGTTATCGGCGTCGTAGTGGTAAAGCGGCAGCTCGACATGTTTGCGAACTTCGTTGACAATCCACTCTGTCCCGGCCCCGCGCATGGGGCCAAGCGTGCCCGACTGACACACCGGACAAAGCGGTGGCGGCGGCTCGACGTAGCCGCACTGATGACACTTTAGGGTGCGGTGCTGACGGTGATAACGCAGGGCCAAATCACAGTTCGGACACATGGCAATATAGGTGCATTCCGAACAGCCCAACGCCGCCGAAAAACCGCGGCGCGGCGCGAGTAAAATCGCCTGACGCTCCCTGGTTTCGACTTGTTTCAAAACGCGCACCAGGTCAGCGCTTAGGGGCCAGTTGCGGTCTTCGAGCAAGTCGGTAACATGCCAGCGCTGTTTGGGATGGGGCAAGTTTAGCTGTGACTTTGCTGGTACATAGTGAAGCGTTTCAGGGCTCGCCAGGCTGTCCGTAAAAACAATGGGAATGTTGAGCGTTTCAGCAAGCAGCCGCGCCGCCGTCGGCACAAACAGACGTGGCCCTGAGTGAAGCTTATAGCTCGAGCTACCCGCCTCTAAAACAACCACACGCCCTAGTCTCTCAAGCGGTGCCAACAGCGCCAAATAACTCCCGACGAGCACAAGCGGTTCATTGTCACTAAGTTCGTGCCAGAGCCGCTGGCGCTGCGCGTCGTTCAGGTCGCCGCTTAAAACCTGGGTTGGCAAAAGGCCAACTAAGTACTGCGCTGTTTCTTCTAACAGCACGCCCTCTGGCACCAGGACGAGCACACTTTTATTCGCCTTCAAATCTGCTCGCAAGGTGGGAATCAGCGTGGCCAGACGCTGTGAACGGTAGCCCCCTGAGATAGAACTACGCTCGCCCTCTAAAGTCAGCGCGTCGATAGCTTTCAAATTTTTCGCGTCGTAATTGGGCAAGGCGGGTGGCGGCGCAGGTACCTCTTCATACTGCGCGTAACCTTTTTTAATTAGGGTTCGCACTGTGCTGTCCGACACGCCTGCATCTCGGGCCAGAGCGGCTGCGCTGGCTACATAGTCATAAGACCAGAGCAGCTCGAGGGCCTCGAGCTGTCTAGCTTGGGGTTTACCTGAGAGTGCTTTATCCGGTGAACGCACGGCCTTAAGCACCCGCGCTAGCGGCTCGATTTTACGCACGCGTTCGTAGACGAGTCCTTGCCGCCTGTAGAGGTCGAGTTTTGACCCCTTGAGCGTCGCAGCGTCTGTCCACCTGTCATCCGGAAGCTCGTCTGTAAGACCTCCTTCAACCGCCTGAACCTCATGCAGGAGGGGTTCAGTTAAGCCTGCGGGTAGCAGACTCGCCAAGATACGACCCGGCGGCGCGCAGGTGTGTTTGGCAAGCGCTTCGACAAAGGCCAAACGGTTCGGGGGAACAAAAGGACCCAGTTCTAAGGTGTCTATAAGTTCGCGTAACTCGAGGGCCTTCGCAGCTGAAATCTCTTCGGTTGCAAGCACGAGTCCCAAACGCACCCCGTTTTGCCAGGGCACTACCACGCGGCAACCCGCCACTGGGCTCGGCTTGTCAAAAGGAAGCAGGTAACTAAAAGGGGGCAGGGGCAAAGGGAACAGGACTTTGGCAGCCGTCGGCACAGCCAAAGCATACCTCGCCATATCTCTGTTCCTCGTCCCTTATACAGCAAATAAGGCATCCTCTTCAGATGAAAAGAATGCCTACAGGTATCTGAAAAGAGCTATAAGGTTGCTTATATACGCCCGAAAAACAATCTAGCTTTCTAATGTCGAATAAAGCGCCGAGGACGCTTCACCGTTCACCCACTCGCTTAACCTTCGCTCAGCAAAAGTACATCTGCACTAGTACTGCCTAACTCTAACCTTTTAACGAGCCGACGGTTATTCCTTTAATAAAGGCGCGCTGAAATAGCATAAATATAAGGATCATTGGGATGAACGCCAGCGTTGCCCCGGCCATGCCCAATCCGATATCAGCGCTACCGACCCCAGAGGCTGCAAGCTTCGAAACCCCGACGGGCAGGGTCATCATATTTTGATTATTAATAATGACGAGTTGCCAGACATAATCATTCCAACCCGCCATGAAAGCAAAAATCGCAACCGCGCCAATAACTGGTTTACTAAGTGGTAAAATGATATTCCAAAACAGTTGCAATTCATTTGCACCGTCGACCGTAGCGGCTTGCACGAGTTCATCAGGTAGCGAACGCATGTACTGACGAATCAGAAAGATACCAAACGGATAAGCTAGATAGGGCACAATCATGGCCTGGTAAGAGTCGAACCAGTTTAAGTTTCTCATTAAGATAAACATCGGCACTAGAAATGCCTGGCGCGGCACCATCATAGTGATAAGGAACATCCAAAAAAGTAGGTCGCGTCCTGGAAACACTTTTTTGCCGAAAGCGTAACCTGCTGTCACACTTGTAAAAACAGCGCCTATAGCGACGCCACTCGAAACCACAAAGGAATTGAACATCCAGCGCAGTGAAGGTCGTCCGTTAATCAAGTTACGCCAATTTTCCAGTGTAGGTTCGCGCGGGAACCATTCGGGTGGATAGCCGATTGCTACTTTCTCGAGCTTGAACGAGCCAATAATCATCCAGTAAAGCGGAACGAGCGAAAGAATAGCCAACAAGATGCAAAGCCCCAAAGCTAAGTACCATAGGGGCGAGCGCTTGCTAAAGAGTTTGCGCCTGGATTGAATTTGGTTTGCCCGGTTGATAGCACTCATACCCTGACCTCAACCTTTTTTGCGGTAAGTCGTCTCATAGCTAGGTGTCCCTATCTAATACAAAAAACTGGAATGCAGAAATCGTGCCGATAATAATCATGAGCACAACTGCCATAGCCGAGGCGTAACCGAATTTAAAAAAGCGGAAGGCGCTTTCGTAAAGCCTGAACACAATCGTTTGGGTTGCGTTAGCGGGTCCGCCTAATGTCATAAGTAAAACCACGACAAAGACCTGAAAGACCGCAATTGTTAGGGTTACAAGTACAAATAGAACCGTAGGGCGTAGCAGTGGCAAGGTAATGCCTATAAACTGTTGCCAGCCTGTAGCGCCGTCTAGGCGAGCCGCTTCGTAAAGCTCAGTAGGAATAGAGGCGAGCCCCGCCAAAAACAAAATGAGCGGCTGCCCCAAACTCCAGCTGATAATGACAATAGATAACGATAGCAGGGCTGTTTCTGTCTGAGCGAGCCAGCCTATTTTTTCTATGTTGAACAGGTTGAAAATGCCCAAAGCCTCGAGCGTGCCGTTTAATAAGCCAAATTCACGGCTGAAAATAACGTTCCAGACCATAGCCAAAATAACGCCCGATGAAACGACCGGCATGTAAAAAGCGACGCGGAAAAAAGTTTGTGTTTTCTGGCTGAGCGGATAAATAATAACAGCAATGAAAAGAGTGATGATCATGGCGGTGGGCACCACCGCAAATACAAATAAAAAGGTGTTTTTAATACCGATTAAAAAGGCCTGGTCTTTGGTGAACAAACGAATATAATTATCCAGACCGATAAAGCGCCATCTGTCACGGTTGACGCCGGCATTTAAAAAGCTAAGCCAGATTCCGTGCACAAGGGGGTAAACCGTAAATATCAGAAAGGGAATAAGCGCAGGTAATATAAAAAAGTAGCCCCAGCGACCTTTCCACATACGCTTGCCTAGATTTTGGGTCATAGGGTCACCTTATAGGGTTGAAAATAAGCAGGTTGGGAGGTGCAGGGAAGTGAAAATAACCTTCCCTACACCTTATTCACTATTTTTACGTTAAGTCAGCAACGACTTACTGGTTAGAAATAATGTCGGCGGTTTCTTCTTGCAACTGCTCAGCGGCCTCGGCGGGGTCAACCTGTCCTAAGAACATAGCTTGCCAAACAGGCGGCTGGGCTACGCGCACTTCGCCAAAGCCTAAGCATGACAGACCCATGTTTTCTGTACCGCGCTCCCCGATAAGCTCGAGCGTCTTGATATAGTTAGGGTCATCCGCCATCGGCGCACCTGCCGAAACGCGGGCAGGAAACTGACTGTTACCCATCGCGTAATCAGCTTGCGCCTCAGCTGAGTTAAGGAATAAAAGATACTCAGCAATCCACTCCATCTCGTAGTCACTGCGGCCATTGTCAAAAACGACAAAACCGCTTGGGCCAACCGGATAACCGTTGACAACACCTTCAGCGTGGGGATACGTCACCATAACAACGTCCATGTCTGTGGTGACTGTACCGTCGGCAAGCGCGTTAGCGACAAGCACGTTTAGCGTACCCAGGCCGCCACCGGTCACAGCGCTTTTACCCGTGTAAAAGTAATTCATTTTGTCCTGATAAGACGCTGTTGTCGCGTCGGGGTTGATAAGACCGTCTTGATAAAGCTGATTCACAAACTCGAGACCCGCCAGGGTTGCTTCGCCGTCAAAGGCAGTTGCACTACAGTCATCTTGCCAAATATCGCCACCGGCACCCCACAAGAACTGGTGAAAATCATAGTCGCCCTGTTCAGACGCGACTTGCAGCGAAAAAGGATATTCGACGCTCGGGTCAGCGGCTTTGAGCTGTTTTAGGGCGTCGATAAATTCGGCCTGAGTCCAGTCACGGTCATCGGCAGGTACTAAATCGCCTAAGCCAGCATTATCGAAAAGCGCCTTGTTAACTAGCATTTCCTGGGCCCAGAAATAGGTGGGCATAGCGTGCAACGTGCCGTCAATCGTATATAGGTCGATAAGACCTGGCTGAATATCAGCAATTTCTTCAGCGGGAATAAGTGAATTTATATCGACTGTGACGCCTGCATGACCATAACCAGAGGTGCGGCCCAAGTAGTCTTTCAAGATATCGGGCGGGTTGCCAGCTGCCAGCGCGGCGGGTACTTTAACCGCTAAGTCAGGCCAGTCCAAACCCTGAATCTCAATAGTGACGTGCGGGTGCATTTCCATGAATTTCTCGGCTTGCGCCTTTTCATATTCGGCGAGTGAGGTAAATTCAGGATGATGCGGCGGCGTCGCTAAGGCCGGGTCGGTCCAGTGCGTAATCGTAACTGGGTCTTGCGCAGAGGCCAGCGTCAGCCAAAGAAGGCTTAGTAAACTGAGGACAAATAAACGACTTTGCTTCATAGTATCTCCCTTTACAACTATGTTTGTAAGTTGCATTTGTTTGGTATTACCTGTTTGGTACTACCTGTTTGGTATCACCGGGCTAAATATAGACTTCTATTCAATAATTACTTGGCGGATACAGCTACCTCCTTTAAACTTGGCTCATGGTTCAAGCTCGAGCTTGTCGTGAACTTGCCTGATATAGGTTTCAGCGACGTCATAGTGTTTATCAACGGCGCGCAGCGCTTTTGATTTGTCTTTTGCCTCTAGCGCGTCGACAATATCTACATGATTCTGGTAAATGTCTAGGGCTTCAGGGTGATGGAGTGTGCCGTATTTTTCAGACGCTTTCGTATAGGCTTGCCAAAAAAGTTCGGTGACTTTAAGCAGTGTAGGATTTGCTAACGGCTCTGACAAAAGTTGGTGAAAGGCCCGGTCCTCTTCCAAGTAAATATCGCCCCGCGAGACTTTTAGATGCATTTGTTCCAACAAAGCAGAGAGTCTAGCGAGCTGTTCATGGGTCATTTTCTCAACCGTTATTTCGATGAAACCACGCTCTAGAATGTGACGGAGCTGGGCTAAGTGGACAAGTTCTTTGAGGTCGAACAGCAAATCGAACTCGAGGCCGTCCAGTATCGAATCTAAGGAACGCTGCCCGACAAAGAGCCCTGTACCGCGCCGAATTTCTACGATGCTTTGGGACTCTAAAACCTTAACCGCCTCACGCACCGAGTTCCGGCTTACCCCCAGGGTTTGGCTCAACTCAATTTCTGAGGGCAGCACGTCACCCACACGCAAACTGTTGTCAAGAATATAGTCCTTGATTGCGTTTTGCACCGAGTGATGCAGTAGCGTAGGGCGCTCTAAGGGGGTCAGCACATTCAGTTAATGTCTCCTTATTGTTTGTTGCTAAGGGCCAGCCATAGCGTCTATAAGAGCTATCCAGTTGTAGAACAACTACTGTTGTATCATGGGTGAAAACCTACTGTCAACTCTTTAAAGAGGCTCTTTACGGAGGCTCTTTACGGAGGTATCTTGAGCCCTATTCTCGGAGCTAATTTAGACAGATTTTTCTGGAGACACTAAGATGATAAGTGACCACGCTAGCTGGCTAAACAAATTGGCGATAGGTACCGTTCAGTTCGGGTTGGATTACGGTATCAGTAATAAAACGGGCCAGGTTCCAGCCGACATGGTGACAAAGATCCTCGGCTACGCTGCGTCAGTGGGCGTGATAACGTTAGATACCGCTGTTGCCTACGGCGCAAGCGAAGTTGCTATTGGCAAGACGCTTCAAACCGTAGCTGTCAACTTCGATGTCATTTCAAAGTTTCCGCCAGAGACGACACCTGAGAGCTTGGGGAGAACCCTCGAGCAAAGCTTGACGCGGCTCGGTACAAAGCCCCTCAAAGCTTACCTTGCCCACGACTTTGCAAGTTTTAAAAATGGCGCACTGCGCGAACAATTGACGCGGGCCAAAGAAGCCGGACTGATAGAGAAGCTAGGCGTTTCTGTTTACGCACCTGAGGAACTCGAGTGGCTGCTAGAGCGGGACATCGCCTTCGATATTACACAGTTTCCCTTTAGCATTTTCGACCAGCGCTTTAAGCCGCTCTTTCCTGAACTAAAAAAGCGAGGAACCGAATTGCACACTCGATCGAGCTTCTTACAAGGCCTATTTTTTATGGAGCCTCAGTCCCTGCCCGAGTACTTTTGGCCCGTTAAAGACAGCATTATAGACCTCCAGCGTTTAAGTCAGGACCAGGGCGTACCCCTAGCGGCCTTACTGCTCAACTACTGCGTTATGCAGACTGATATCGACAAAGTTGTATTCGGCGTCCAAACGCTTAGCGAATTCAAACAAAACCTGGCGGCGTTTACCTATCTTGAAACGTGCAGAGGTTTAAGGGCTGAACTTGAGAGCTTTGCCCTTGTCAACGAAGACGTTTTGCATCCCAGTAAGTGGCCAAGTTCTGAGTGACGCCGCGGCTACAGTAAGGGTGGACAAGCGCCTCTAGCGATATAACGGCGCGCCGTTTCAATATGACGCTTGCCTTTTTGCAAACTGAAGCTGCCGTGACCTGGCAGTAACGCGCTGAACTGATAGCTCGAGAGCAGATGAATGGACGCTAAGCTTTTGGGCACATTACAGTCGTAACTATTTTGTAAGACAATTTTCCCTCCGTGAAAAATGGCGTCTCCTGCTACTAGGTAGCGCGCATCATCTATTCTGACTAAAAAAGCGTGGTGGTCGTCGCTGTGTCCCGGCGTGTAAATTACGTCTATCTCTATCTCGCCAAGCAATACCCTATCTCTGTGTTCAAACGTATGGTGCACAGCAAAGGGCTTGTAAAGGTAGCCACTCGGATACAAACCGCTTTTCTTAGCAGCGTCCAAACTGAGGCTTGCCTCATCCCCTTGCTCAACGCGCACCGCTGTTTGTTCCGAGGCGTAGATACTCAAACCAAAATGCTCACTGAGAGCTTTTGCGCCGCCTGAGTGGTCTGCGTGGGCGTGGCTTAAAAAGAGATAACCGGGCTTATTAGGCTCGAGCCCTGCTTGTTCACACAAAGCAATCATTTGCTCAGGGACCAAACCAGCCCCCGCATCAAAAAGCACATACGTGTCACCTGCGGCAAATAAATAAACATTACAGTCGTGAGCCTCGGTTAAGTCAAGCCCTAAATGTCCGCTACCGACCAGGTAAACGTGAGGCGCAATTTTCATCTTCGCCTGTTCATAATAAAGTACATTTTACGCACCAAACCGCTCGATGAGTTTCTGTTTCACAAGCTAGCGAAGTTTTCCGCGGCCCAGAAGCGGCCAAACAGCCTCAACCACGCCGTCCCGTACACCGTACAAATGGTCGTGTAAGAAAACGGTTGCGTCACCGTAGCCCACGACAAAGTCAAACGCGTGACCAACTTTAATTGTTTCATTGGCCTGTTCTAAGGTAATAACGCCGTGCTCCGCGGAGGTAACAAAGTTTTTTACGGCTGGAAAATCAACGCCCTTGGGTTCCATGTGCCATGCAGGTAGGGTTTTATAGCCGGCGTCAGTAATCACCCTATTGGCGGCGGGACGACTGGTAACGCTCGTTCTGACGAAAAGCGACGGCTCTGTCAAAGTGTTCCAGGACCTGTACTTCATATCAGAAAAAATAGCGCCGCCTGCTTGAATTTCTGTAATGACGCCTGTGGAGGGCGTGTACTCAGCAGTCCCACTACCGCCGCCACTGATAATCTCACAGGGAAGGCTGTTCGTCTGACAAAGCTCCGCACTCTGCCGCATAAGAGACATAGCTTTGTCGATAGCCTGACGCTTCTCTGCGGCGTCTTCAGCACTTAAAACGTGTCCTTCCCAGGTCATAATGCCCAAGAAAGTTACGCCGCTGGTTTTAGCGACTAATTGGGCAAGCTCGAGAACTGCCTGGGCCGAGCTAAGCCCAGTACGGTTCATACCGCTATCAACGTCGACCAATACCCCTAGCTCGACACCTTTTTCGCTCGCAGCTTTGCCCAGCGCTAAAACGTTCTCGGGATTATCAACAGCGACTTTAACGTTGGTATGCTTGCGCAAATTCACTAGGCGCCTTATCTTTTGCGGCGTGACAATCTGGTTAGCAACAAGAATATCCTGAACGCCCGCCGCCATAACCTCAGCCTCAGCTAACTTAGCGCAGGTAATTCCAATGGCGCCCGCTGCGATAGCTTTATGAGCAATTGCAGGTGTTTTTATGCCCTTTGTGTGGGGTCGCCAGTTCACCTGGGACTTTTTAAAGTGGCGGGCCAGCTTCTCGATATTCGTTTCTAAAGTATCTAAGTTCACCCAGAGTACAGGTGTGTCCAGTTCGGTTTTAGACAAGCCAACTTCGTTCAAGAAAATCTCCCCTATCTTGCAACGCCGCTTCTAAGCGCGTTTAAGCTTAAAACGCTAACTGGATTGATGACAGTCTAGTTTAGACAGGTAGCGAAAAGACGTCACCAGGCCGTCCAACCACCGTCGACAAGAATATTCTGACCTGTTATATAACTGCCTGCCTGACTTGCCAGCAGCACGACTAAACCTTTAAGTTCATGCGGCTGTCCCATACGCCCCATCGGCACCTTATGCTCGAGCCTGTTGATAAATTCAGGTTTCGCACCCTGCACCGTTTGTGACGGAAAAGCGCCCGGACTAATCGCGTTGACCCGAATAGCATCTTTGGCCCAGTACACCGCCAAATGGCGGGTCAGGTGCACAAGCCCGCCTTTTAGGGCGTGGTACACCGGGGGACTATTGACGGCTAAACCTTCGTAGGCGTCGGGGTAACTTGCCACCACACCGTACATGCTGGCAATATTGATTATCGAACCGCCGACGCCGCGGCTACGTAAGTGTTCAGCAACCTCTCTTGCAAGCAAAAAGTAAGCGGTAACGCCGGTGTGGTACGCCTTATCAAAATCTTCAGCGGTCGCGTCGTCAATGTCTGGCGCCGTTCCGCCGTAGGCGTTATTTACCAAAATATCAATCTGTCCCAGACGCTCGGTGACTTGCCCTAAAAAGGCAGGAACGGCGTCGGTATCGTCCTGAGAAAAACCCAAACCTATATGACCCCTACCAGGTAAGGTTGCAGCGAAGGCTTGAGCCTTCTTTTCATCACGGCTGCTAACCACCAAACTAGCGCCCGCTTCGGCAAGGGCGTAGCTCATAGCGCTACCTAACCACCCCGACGCGCCCGTGACAACTGCGACTTTGCCAGTTAAATCAAATAGGTCTTGCACAGCGACTTGCCCGGTCATGTTGGTGTGCTCTGAACTGTGTCCACAATAGCTCTCCTTTAATCATCTGTTAACCATTTGCCGCGACTCACTTGATGAGATTTGTAGCTTCCCGCCCGTCTAGGGTCTCAAAAGCGTGGCGCTACGACGCATCTTCGTATGAACAAATTCGTATAAATAAACCAGACACTTAGCAAATAAGCGTTTGGGCTAGAATTGTTATACTGGTATGATTATAATACCAGTTGACCTAGAGTGCTAGACCTCACAGCAATAAGAAACGGCTTACGAGACTGACATGCTGAAACCTTTATCGCGGGACACATTAAGTAAGCAGGTGCTCGACACCTTGCGCCGCCTAATAGTGACGGAGCCGTTTTATGCGGGCGACCAGCTTCCGAGCGAGCGCGAACTAAGCGAAAGCCTGTCAGTTAGCCGCACTATTATTCGGGAGGCACTTAGTATTCTGGTTGCTGAAAAGGTCATTGTGAAAAAGGCAGGAAGCGGTATTTTTATAGCGGAAGGCTTTACGCACGGACAAGTTCCTGCACTAGCCGTAACCGTAGATTCAGGTGACCACGACTTGACCGCTCTAGAAGAAGCGCGCGCCGCAGTAGAACTCGGCTCGGTTGACTTGATGGTCGCGCGAATTACCAAAACGCAGGTTAAAAAACTCGAGGCTATAAACGCTGAGTACGCCAAGAATTTAGCCGCTAAAAAGAGCACCGTTAAAAACGATATAGATTTTCACACGGTCCTGATAGCCTCAACACGTAATCCTATTTTAGTCGAATTTATTCCGCTGCTAACGGACTTTTTTCGTTTGAGTCTGTACCACCGCCCTCGGTCAATGTTGCACAGTTCGAAACGGGTTGTCGAAGAACACGCGCGCATCACCGAGGCTTTACGCGCCAAAGACGCAGCCGCGACCCGCAAGGCCCTGCTCGAGCACCTCCACCTGAACATTTTCAAACACAGCCCTTAAAACAGCCCTTAAAACAATTCTTAGAGGAGTCCTATGCAAACCTTAGCCGCTATCCAACCAAGTCAAGCTGTAGACTTTGAGCAAAACAGACGCTTACTCAACCGTTACCGTTTTATCGAGTACGAGGGCTTACGGATACTCGCCGCCTGGTTACCCGCCACCGCAATGATGGAGTGGAAACTTGCGATGGGCCGCTTTTTATGGGAGGACGCGCAGCACGTTCAACACCTTTATAAACGTCTTTTCGAGGTACAAATACCCGCTTTTAGACCGCCTGAGGACGACGCTCTCGAGCACCTGATGGCTGAAGCATTACACGCTCCTACAGAAAAAGACCTGCTGGCTGGACTTTTTAGAGTTATCAAACCAGCCCTGTTGGCCGCTTACGAGTGGCACAGTGAGCAGACCTTTGCCAACCCTGACGCGCCGACACTCTACGCGTTCAACCACATTATGCTCGATAAGCGTGCCCAGGTGGCCTGGGCGCAAGAAGCCTTAGCAGACGTTCCGGTAGGTGCTTGGGAGCAGTATTTGCAAACGTTACTAGCGGCGACAGGTGGCGTAACAGGGCGCGACGCCCGCGCCAAAGCGGCGACTACGCCTTCTTCACGTAAGCCCTTTACCCCCCCCAAACAAGCAGCTCGAGACGCCAGGTTTCATCATGTAGATCGCAGCCAACCAAAGCCGCAGGGCAACAAACAGGGCAACGAACAGAGTGATAAAGACGCGCGTTTAGATGACTTTGAAAATTACTCGCAAGAAATGCTCGCAGCTGAAACGGTGGCGCTTGTTATCTTTGAAAGTCCCGACATGCCCTGGGACTTTGTTTACGACAGTGCCCGGCACTGCTACGACGAAACGAGGCACTGCCGTTTGGGAATCGAGTGGCTCGAGCAACACGGGCTCGACTACAAAACGGTCCCACAAAATACGCCTATTTACGCTTGGCGTAGTCAGTACGACCCGGCGACTCAGTACGCTCTGTTGACTATGGGCAACGAAGCGCACGTTTTTCCGCATCGTCATAAGCAAATGGAAACGTACCGGGCGATGGGCGATAAACTCTCCACCGAATTTATCAGCTACGACATGGCAGACGAGCGCCAACATGTCGCGTTTGGTCACAAGTGGTTACCGTCACTTATGAAAAGCCACGGAATCGACAAACCGGTCGAGCAGTTTATAAAAGAGAGTGTCGACCTGTGGACCCGAGAATACGTGTCGGGCGACTTGCCGCTACATCAAGAACCTGCCTGATGCCGCGCTACCCGCAAACCGTCCTCGTCTCTTGCGAGCTGCCTTGGGATGAGCAAGAAGAACTACTCGAGGACGTTTTTCGCATGCAAATACGCCACGTTTTAAAACACTTCAGTCATCTCTATATTTTTGGTACTGCGGGTGAGGGTTACGCCGTTGATACGAGACGTTTTAAGCAAATCACGGACCTCTTTTTTGAAGAAACGTTAGGCGAGCCTGAGCACACAGACGTTCATCCAATGGTGGGCGTTATCGGCTTGTCGACAGCTAATGTACTCGAGCGCCTCCAAATTGCTTACGACAGGGGCTTTCGTAACTTTCAAATCTCCCTACCCGCGTGGGGAGCACTGAACGACAGTGAGGTCATGACGTTTTTTCAAGACGTCTGCGGCAGCTTTCCTGACGGCTACTTTTTGCACTACAATCTGCCGCGCGCCAAGCGGGTTTTAACGGGTACTGACTACGCCCACATTCTTCAAGATATACCCAACCTTGTCGCCACAAAAAACACAGGCAGTGGTTTGCTTAAAGTATCTGATTTGCTCAAGCACGCCCCTGAATTACAACATTTTTTTAGCGAGGAGGGCTACGCTAACGGCTGTCAGCTAAGCGAGTGCTCTATCCTCTCAGCATTTGGACCTGCCACACCTCACAAAGTTTGGGAGCTATTCGAAGCAGGGCAAACGGGCAACGTCGAAAAAACTGTGGCGCTGCAACACGGCTTTCATCAGCTGCTCCACGACGTTTTAGGGCCGCTGCTAGCACAGGGGAAAATGGACGGCGCATACGACAAAATCTTAAAACGCTTGGGAGGATTGGAGGACATGCCGCTACGCTTACTATCACCCTATCAGGGCTTTAGTGAAGCAGATTACGCCGCTACAAAGCAACGTTTTTATGAGCAGTTTCCAGACTGGACACCACCCTAAAGAGTGGATTAGTCATGAGCCGAAGAACCAATCACCCGAAACTATGACCAAAGTCTAAAGGAGTCTATATGAAACATAGTAAAATGTTAGCCAAGTTCCGCGCCGGAGATTTCGCCAGAGTTTGTTCGGTGGGACACGTCTTGCCTTTTTTTATTCGCTACGCGTCGCATTACGGTTATGACGGTATCTGGCTTGACTTAGAGCACCGGAACATGACAAGCCGCGAAGTCCAGTACCTTATTCAGCTTTGCCACTACAATGACATTGACTGTATGGTGCGCCCGCCCACACGGGAATTTACCCAGCTCTACCGCTACTTAGAAGACGGCGCGACAGGCTTTTTGATGCCGCACGTTTCGACCCCCGAATTAGCGCAGCAAATCGTGCAGGCCACCAAGTTCCCCCCCATCGGCAACCGCGGCATAGACGGCGCTGGCTTAGACGCTGATTATGGACTGGACGCCTGGAAAGAAGGCGAAACCTATACAGAAGACGCGAACCGGGAGACATTTAATATTTTGCAAATCGAAACCCTCGAGGCCGTTGCGAACGCTGAAGAAATCGCCTCTATCGACGGTGTCGACGGTTTATTCGTCGGCCCTGCTGACTTGGGTATCCGCTTTAAAGCGGAAGCGGGCAAAACCGATATGACGCTTAACAAGGCTGTTGAAACTGTCGCCGCTGCCGCCGAAAAGCACGGCAAAATCTGGAGCATTGTCGGCTCTAAAGAAGACGCAATTCGCTACCGAAAGCTGGGCGCCCAAATGATTCCTCGGGGCGGTGATTTTGCTCTGATAGGTGTTTTGCAAGAGGCGAGCAATGACCTAGACGACATCTTAGAGGGCTAAGCCTATATCTAGGAAAAGGTATGAATAAAAACAAGCACAGTGTCCAGCGTTCGCTTGAGCTTTATGAGCAAGCAGATGCGCTAATTCCAGGCTGGACGCAACTTATTAGCCGCCGCGCCGACCAGTTTGCCCACGGCGTCAGCCCTATTTACGCCCAGCATGCCAAAGGCTCAAAGTTCACCGATGTGGACGGTCGTCAGTACATCGATTGGGTCAACGCTGTCGGCGCAGTTGTGCTAGGGCACGCCGATGACACCGTAGACAACGCCGTGATTGAGCAGATTCGGAAAGGGAGTATTTATACGCTTAATAGTCCTTTAGAACTCGAGCTGGCCGAGGAACTGAACGCTACCCTGCCCAGTTCACAGATGGTGCGCTACACAAAGGCGGGCGGTGAAGCCTGCGCTGTGGCGGTACGCATTGCGCGGGGCAGCAAGGGGCGCGACCTTATACTTTTTTCGGGCTATCACGGCTGGACCGACTGGTATCAAGCCGCCAATTTTGGGGTTGATCCTGAGAGCGGCGAATACCCCTTTGCAGGTATTGAGCCCACGGGCATACCAAACGTCTTAGCGGGCACCGCCGTTCCTTTTAAATACGGTGACTTGCAAGACCTCGAGAGGCTGCTCAACACCCATAGCGGCAACGTCGCCGCCATTATGATGGAACCCATGCGCAGCGACTTACCACCCAAAGACTATCTAGAGGGTGTGCAAAGACTCGCCAAAGCGCACGATGTCGTTCTCATTTTCGACGAGATTTCGTGTGGTTTTCGCCTAGCGGTCGGCGGCGTTCAAGCTTACCTGGGCGTAACACCCGACATGACCGTTTTGTCCAAGAGTATGTCCAACGGCTATCCGATGGGCGCGGTGGTCGGGTCGCGCGAGGTTATGGCACCCGCCAAGCACATGTTTATCTCGAGTCAGTACTGGAGCGATTGTGTTGGTCTGAGTGCGTCTTTAACGACCATTCGCGAACTAAAACGGCGCGGCGCTCAGACGCGCTTTGAAGAGATAGGCGAACAGCTACGCACTGCACTTAACGGGGCTATTAATAATGCAGGCCTAGAGGGCGAATGCACTGGCGTTTACGCTAACCCTGTGCTTTCGCTGACGCTGCCAGAAGGCGACGAACGCAAAGTCGCAACGCTGTTTATTCAAGAAATGGCGAAGCAAGGTATTCACTGCCAACTGAGTTTCAAAGCCACACTGGCCCACAGCTCTGAAGACATTGAGCGAACCGGCGAGGCCGCTGCTCGAGCCCTGACTAAAGTTAAAGAGGGTCTTGAAAACGACGCACTAGACGAATTGCTCGAGGTCGATCTTAAAAAAGAACCGTTTCGGCGGCAGGTCAGGTAGCTGTATTTATTGCTAGGAACTGTGTAAAGCTTTGACCGCGAAAGGAGCCGGTACCTGTGACGTCATGGCACTATAGCAAGGCTGACAAAGAGACACTCGGACGCACCATCCTCCCTTTTTTACCCGATAAGATTTTCGATGTTCACGCGCATTTATTTTCGCACGGCCATTTTCCCACAGGCGTTCCGAAAAGTTTCAAGTCTTTCCCAAACTCGTTAGGCCTTGAAGAATACTGGGACTTTGTAGAGTGGCTACATCCAAACAAGAGAACAAAAGCTGGGCTTTTTTTTGGTTTAGCATTTCAGGGTGATAGGGAGGCGAACAATGCGTTTGTCGCTCACGAGGTCGGGCGAGCGCCCGCTGACTTTAAGGCTCTGGGACAAATGATTATCTCTCCAAACATGACAGCAGCCTATATTCAAACCCAAGTGGAAGCCTTTGACTTTGTAGGTTTAAAGCCCTATCACACGATGTCGCAAACAAACGAAGCTACCTGGCATGCGGCTATCGGCGCTTATTTTCCAGAAAGCCACGCTGAAATCGCTCATGACCTGGGCCTCAGCGTAACGTTGCATATTGTTCGCGACCGCGCACTTGCCGACCCAGAGAATCAGAAAACAATTCGCCGTTACTGCCAGACTTATCCAAATATGCGCCTTATTTTGGCTCACGCAGGTAGGGGGTTCAATCCGTGGCACACCGTTGAAGGCGTCGGCAGTCTGCGCGGTCTGGATAACGTCTGGTTTGACACCTCCGCAGTGACAGAGGCAGGCGGATTTGAAGCAATTGTCGAAGCGGTAGGCTATGAGCGATTAATTTATGGAACGGACTTTCCCGTCAGTCATATGCGCGGTCGCTGCGTAGCTATAGGCGATTCGTTTCACTGGCTTTACGCTGAGTCTATGAATGTAAATGAAAGCCACGCAAACCTCGAGCCTGTACTTGTCGGTGTTGAGTCTTTGCGCAGTCTCGGCCTAGCATTTCACCACCTTAAACTAAGCGATACACAAATAGAAGCTATTTTTTATACGAACGCAGACAAGCTTTTTTCAAGTTGAGGCTTGCAGACTTATTGAAATATAGGAGGCTAATATGAACCGTTTTGAAGGCAAAGTGGCGCTCGTCACAGGCGCTGCCAGGGGAATAGGTAGGGGCGTGGCCTTGGAGCTTGCACGCGGCGGCGCGAACGTCGTCGTGAATGACTTTAAAAATATGGACGACGCCGAGACGGTTGTTCAGGCTATCGAGGCTATGGGGCGAGAAGCCTTTAGCGTTCAGGCAGACGTGTCCGACCGTGACAGTGTTAGCGCTATGGTTGACACTGCGGTAGAGCGCTTCGGTGCGCTAGACATTGCCGTAGCAAACGCAGCCTATTCAGTGCGCCAACCCATTTTAGAAACCAGCTTGGAAAATCTTACTCGCACTACCGAAGTCGCTCAATACGGCACTTTTAACACTTGCCAGCTAGCCGCTCGGCAAATGGTGAAACAAGCTCTGGTGGACGGCTCGAGGGGAAAAATCGTTATTACGGGCTCAGTTCACGAGGAAAATCCATTTCCCAACAGTGCCCCTTACAACATGGCGAAAGCGGCCATCAACCACTTTGCCCGCAGCTTGGCCCGTGAGCTTTGTGCGCAGCGCATCAACGTTAACGTGATTAATCCAGGCTGGATAGATACACCGGGAGAGCGCACCCTGTTTTCTGAAGAGGAAATTGCCAAAGGTGGTGAACGGCTTCCCTGGGGTCGTCTGGGTACCCCCGAGGATATTGCCCACGCGGTCGCCTTTTTTGCTAGCCGCGAAGCAAACTATATTACCGGCGCATCGTTACGTGTTGACGGTGGTTTCATGGTCAGCTTGGGCTAGAGCACAAGCCTCATAGGCCCCTTCCGTGCGCGGCGTCAAGTTGTAACAAGTGACCCTAGGTCATCCACCACGCTTCTTCGTACCTCAGCAAACGTCAGCCCAATCACGGCGGGCTACACTGGTTAGATGAGTGATAACCTCGATTTACGTTTACAAACCGAAGGGCGCGAGTTTTTTAGCCAGCTCTTTGCCCTGCCCGACGCTTACGACGGCCCCGACGGTCTGCGCGAAGAACCTTATGGCCTGATGGCGTACGGCGAAGCCTCGAGTTTAAGCCAGGTTTTCAGAGATTGGGTCGACGCCCCGATTGTCTTATCCGGTACCCAGTTTTTATTTGCAGGTGGGTTTGATTACGGCGACGCTGCCCCCTTGAAAATCAGTGCGGAGTTAGCAGGCGCGCAGGTGGTGATGCTCGGGCACGGGGTTCATGAACCCAACGTCACGGTCACGCCTGACCCCTTTAGTTTTTACACCTACGCGAGCTACTTAGCCTACGCGACGGGGCACAAAGACGACCTTACCGAAGCCAACACACTCATGCGAACCCTACGCGAGCAAATGCGCCCAGAGGTCGAAACGGCGCGCAACCCCGCTAAAACACTCGCCTGGCAACTCTGGAACCGCGTGCCGATTCTACTAACCAACAAGCGTCAGGCTGGATTGGGTGACCTGGTTCAGCGTGTCTTTGCTCGAGTCGGTAAGACCTTAGCCATTCCAACCGGGGAGCATCCTTTAGAAATGCTGTCAGGAGCTTTGGAGGGGCGGCATCAGCTTGGCGACGATATGGTGGGCCTCGTTCTTGGGCATGAAGATGAGGAGGTTGCCCTTGGGATTGAACTGCTCGAGACCCGCGTGGCGCAGATCGAGCGTTTATCATTGCCGTTTGCCGACCTGGGTTCAGCACCTAAGGACAGCGGCGCGTACTCACTGGTTGTTTGGTATATGAGCGTTTGGGTGGCGGGCTACTTAGCGCTACTGCACGGCCTCGAGCCCGAGGATTCACAAGTTTATGAGGCGCTACGCGGGGCGCTTCCAGCAAATCAAGACATAAGCGCGGTGAATTAACGCGGCTCAACCTTAACGCCTCAGACGTATCTAATGAAGGCAATAAAAAGATGAAGGCTATTAACGAAATCCATTGGATCATATTCGGCATACGTGAAACTGGGGACCATAGGCAGAAGTTATGAAGAAAAAGGAAAAAGCTAATCGCCTTCCACTCTCCACTTTTTCCTTTCCCCTTTTACCCAAATTGCGCTTTAGACTCACTAACTTCGGATATGAGCCATATCATTACCCAAAACACTTTACCTCTTCAGAGATCCGTTAAACTTAAAACTATGACTGTTACTGTTCTCTTTTTTGCGAGTCTGCGTGAGGCCGTCGGGCAGCGCCAGCTCGAGCTTTCCCTAACTGAACCCTTAAATGTGCGCCAGCTTGCAGATAGGCTCGAGGCGCAACACAGCGGCTTATCGTTAACAGGTACGCTTTGTGCCCTCAATGAACACTACATTGAACCGACACAAACGCTAAGTGAGGGCGATACGGTTGCCTTTTTCCCGCCCGTATCAGGCGGCTAAGAACGGTGTCTGAAGGGCAAACATTTACAGTTGTTACGTATGAGGTGCTCGAGCTATCCAGCTACGTCGAGCGCGTCACCGAAGCACGTTACGGCGCTGTGGCGACCTTTTTCGGCACGGTGCGCTCACCCAACTTAGACAAACAGGTGAGCTACATCGACTACGAAGGTTACGAAAGCATGATTGTGACGCAAATGGAGCTTGTCGCGCAGTATTTGCGCAGCGAACTCCAATTGGGACATTTTCTCATTGCGCACCGACTGGGGCGCTGTATCCCGGGCGAGGCAAGTATTGCTCTTGTCGCTTCGTCTGAACACCGTAAAGAAGCGCTACTCGCCTGTCAGTGGGGCATCGACCGCGCTAAAGACCTCTTGCCCGTATGGAAATATGAGGTCACGACGGACAGCGCAACCTGGGTCGAAGGCTCGAGTGCAGCTGGACCTACATTATAGATGGGCGGTTTAAGCCAGTTTTATAAGTCGGTGTGAGGCGCTTTACTTCTAGGGTGTACGAGACCCACGTAGGCTTCTGACTTGCGAATTTTTCACATGTGGCAGATGCACAAGCACCTATGCTGGTAGACGGTAATCTAATGGCGACCCTTTTCTCATGTATGATTTATTACGCGGAGCGATTTCCACTTTTCAAATTGAGATCAGAGCGAGAAATGTTTAGGGCTTAAATGGCAAATGACATCTATTCAACGACACATAGCGGCCTCAGCACCCTAGTATCACCGCGTGTGGCGAGTCGTGTCTTGGAAACGGCCCTTCGCAAACGAAAATTATCGGCTGAGAAGGTTACGGCTAAGGAAATGAAGTCGCTGCTACGCGGCCCCATCCTGAAAGACTTAACGGGCATTTTGCCTAAGTCAGGCCTCGAGCACAGCCTTCATAAACTGAGCAAATCGGTTGCAACCTTGTCATCTGTACCGGGGCTCGTTGAGGCCCACGCGTCACCCAAACCCTGGAGCGACACACCGCCTGGCGAGCCTGCAACCTATACCCCAGCGTTTGAACTCGAGGAAGGCGATTTGTACCCTGAGGCTGAGGTAGGTCGGGGGGTGCTCAATGAAAACGTGTCACCACAAAAAAATCAACCCAAAGTAGAAATTACTAAAACGGGCGAAACCTATCTGAATGGCGACCCTTTACAGAGTGAGCAGCTACATGGTGAGCAACTACATGGTGAGCAACAAGATAGCCAGGCGTCGAGCGATGAAGCGGCGGAACCACCCCTAGGGTCAGAAGACGAGTCTATAACTGAAAGCGCTCTATCTGAAAGCGCCGTGCCAGAAAGCGCCGTGCCAGAAACCGAAATTTTTCAAACGGAAGATGTCGTTGAAAAGACAATTGATACCGAAACTAGGTCTCTAGAAAACATCTCTGCTAGCGAAACCGATTTAGCAGCAGAAAACGAAGTGGATGAAGCCTCGGAACCTGACACCTTACGAGACCATGACTTTGAAGGGAAAAGTGAGGAGACCACCGACTTTGACACAGCACCTGAGGACATAACTACGCATCAGCAGCCCGCTGACATAGCCGAGGCTGAGTCGTTTGATCATCTTGCCGATGAGGCTTCTGTTTCCTCAGAATCATCTGATCTCGGTTCCACAAAATTAGAGGATGACCTAGAGACTGAATATAACGGCAACCTAGCAGCTATCAGCGAGAACGATTTAGAAGATTTCATCTTGCAATTTGCCCAGCTCGACAACGTTCGTATGGTCGCAGCTCTAGCCCCTAATGGTCAGGTGGTGCGCTCGCGAGGCGACGGGTATGACTTGGACACCTTATCTCGTTTGGGCACATTAGGGCTCAAACTACTCTCGCGTAGCGGTAAGCTGCGTTCTTACTATTTAGCCTTTAAAGGGGGTCAGTTGTTCTTTTTTCCCTTAGGGGGATATACGCTCTGTATTATAGGAACGACTGAGCTTAACTTAGGGCTGGTTTTTGCAACCTTACACAAGCTCAAGGAGGACGTATGATGGTGCTTAACAAAATACGACGTCAACTAGTTAGCGGCGTCTTGGTGCTGGTTCTTATCTATAGTTCAGCGCTCGGCTGGGCGCAAGATGGTGCGCCCGATAGCATTTTACAAAGCTACGGCTTAGCCATAGAAAGTCTTAACGAGGCGACTGCGAACGCAGAACTAGACGGCCCCTCAAGCCGCGAAGCACTCGACCGCGCTGAGCAAACGCTACGACCACTGTCACGTGACACGAGTAGTGCTACGCTTATTGGAGCACTCGAGGGAACCTTTGACCGAGCTGTCACAGCAATTCAAAACCAGAGTGCAACGGATTTAGCAGTGCAGGTCGCCGTTCTTAAAGGCGGCGTGCAGCGGCTTGTTTACGAGTCAGCCTTGCGCGCAGCGAATGACGATAATCTCGACTTAGCCCGCGAACGCTTAAACACGATTGCTGCCGATATGAACTTTTCAGAGTCAGCCCTGAGTGATATTGCTGCCGCTGAAACCTTTCCGCGCGTTATCGCCTCCTTTGATGCGGGCACGGCGGAGTCCGCGCAGCGCTTTATCGGCTCGGCAAGTGAACAGAGCGCTGACCAAGAATTGGCTTACCGCGCTCTGGCAAACGCTTACGGAACTTTTTTACCTGTTCAAGATTCACCGCGCGTCGCGACAAGTGTCAACGACGAATTTACCGCGGCTTTTGCCAATTTGCTAAACGATCAAGACGAGGATTTAGGACGGTCACTTAGCAGCTTGAGTTTAACGATGTCAGACTTTGAAACTGCGGCGCGCACAGCGCTTAGTGGTAACGAGGCTATCGCCGTACCTGCCCCCCCCGAGGTATCAGGTGCGCCAACTGAGACTACCCCTGACGTGGCAGATGGTACGGGTGAAACAAATACAAATGACACAGCGGCCGAGACAAGCTCTGACCCTGTTTTGGACAATACAGACGAAGGTGCTGAAACCCTATCAGCAGGTGAAAACGAAACCGCCGAGGGCACTTCTGCTTCTACAACACCAACAACCCCTACACCAACGGCCCCTATTACAGCAGACGCCCTCGAGAGCGCCGTGAGAGATTTGGATCTTAGTAATCTCTTAGCCTCGTTTGAAGCGCTCGGCGTCAATCCTGCTCAGCGCGATACGCTAGCAGACATTTATCTAAGTGACAACGTCACTTCTGTTGATAAAGCAATTGACACGCTTTATGTCGACAGTGGCCGCGCCCTTGTTGCTATCGAGTCAGGTAACCAGCTCACAGCCAAGGAGCATATTGGCAGTTACCTTGCAAATTACCAGCGCTACTTGTCGCCTGTTATTGCCACAACCATGCCAGCCATCGACCGCCAAACCGAGCAACTCGTGTCGAGCCTTGGGGCGTCACCGAGTTTGCATTTGCAAGACGGCGCGGTTTTGGTGGGTCAGGTCAACAGTATTGCTGACGGCTTAAACGGTGTGGCACCTGGCAACACGCACAACGCCATGGTGTCGACAAGCCTGCTGTGGTCCGGGTGGCTGCGCCTCATTGTCACGCTTGTTCTGGGCATTTTGGCGTTTATCCCTTTGCGCCTGCTCAACTTAGCCTTTGGTGGTGCAAACCGCAACTGGCGCCTTATCGGTATCGCCCTGTTTTTGCTGCTGCTGCCGATTATTTACGAGGGCCTAAGCTCACTGAGTGCCCTTTTGGCTACGGCGCTCAATGTCGACGCCTTCAATGCACTTAGCGCTTTCTCGCTATTTCAAAATACCATCAGCCAAGTTATCTGGGTGGTTATCACTGCGCTTGCTATTGGATTAGCTATCGCGGGTCTGTACGGTATTTGTGTGCAGTTTGGGCTTTTGGGCGGGGGCGGTGCCAACGAAACAATTATCAGTACGCAGGAAATGCCCGTTCGTACCAATGACACGTCCCCTGATTGGGATGAGGAGTTTTAAGTCGGTTTTTAGACATTAAGTTATGACAAACGCTGTTTACCAAACAACTGTGGAAGAACTCGAGGCTTTAATCTCGCCTCGGGTTGTCTCGCGCGCCTTACAAGAGGGCTTACGCCTGGTCGGTAAGACGCCCGAGACTATCACCGTTGACGACGTCGACAAAATTCTTAAAGAACAGGTGTTTCGTCAGCTTCAAGTAACGATGGCCGTCACCGAAGCCAAGCTCAAAATCACGCAGATAATCGAGCGGCTTCGCACGGTCGGCAGTCAATCCGCGTCGAGTCAACACACTCTGGCGCAGCAAGAGGAAACCCTGCTCAATTTGCAAGAAAGCTTAAAGCCCTTCAACCTTTATTTTGAATGGCCTGAAGTCCAGAAGCTCCGCGCCCAACTCAAACTTTTGGAAACTGAGCACGAGGCGGGGCGTGAAGCCTCGAGACTCATCCAAGATGCTCGGCAGCAGTTGCGCGTTATCGAGCAAAAGCAAGAGGACCAACTCGTCAACCAGGCGCGTATCCTCACTGACTTAGAAGCCTCACTAGACGACGTCAAAACACTCGGCGGCCCCAAAGTTCGCCGCTTGGAAAACTTAATGGGGCAGGTACAAGAGGCGCAGGAGCGGCGGCAGCTTGCTACTGCCGAATCCGAACGGGCGCTTAAACTGCTTGCCGATTTGCGCAAACTATTAGAATCAAGCGTGTTTACGGAGCCTGCGGAGCCTGGTCAGGGAAATACAGACGCTGTTAGCCAAACTGCTAATCAAACTGTCAACCAAGCCGTTAACCAAGGCGTTAAGCAAACAGAGCCAAGCCCCGAAGCGCTCAATCCGGTCATTAATGAACGCCTCAAACAAATCGATTTAGACAGCGAGCGCCACAGTCTCGAGAAACTTGCCAATGACCACGCGAACTTACTTGTTTACAATAAAGATTTAGCTGAAACCGTTATTCGCTCGAGATCACTTCTGGACGCACAAACCTCGATTGCCGAAATGCTCGAGCTGTTACCCGAGCGTTTTCAGGAGGCTACGCTCGAGCAGCGGCAGGTCTTGCAAGCAGAAATCGGACAGCTGCAAGAGGCTACAAACGAGTTTGGCGACGTTGACCTGAGCGACTTTGAGCAGCGGGTACAAATTTTAACGGGCATGCTAGAAACCTCACTGCCGTCGCCGCGCGATATGCAGCACCTGAGAAGCCTTTTTCAACTTGCCCAAACCCGCTACGCCGAGGCGCACGCGCAAAAAGCGAGCGAGGAAGCCGCTCGAAAAGAGGCGCTGAGCCAACAGTCTAAGGCGGTTGAAGCGCTAGAAGCTAGTTTAAAAGAACACGAAGACAGTTTGGACCTGATGGCGGAGCTAGGCAGCCTCCAGACTGCCCTGGCAGCTCTCAAACAAGATCATGAGGCAGGGTACGTCAATAGCGGGGCGCTCGACGAAGCGCGGCAGGCTGAAACGCAGCTTCTCAATGCGGTGCTCGAGCAAGCCAAGGCCGGTCAAGAACGCGAGCAAGCGCAACTGCGCAGCCTTTTGAGCGAGTTTCAAAGCCTGCCGGTTGAAAGCGAACTGCAAGAGCGCGCTCACACCTTTGCCGAAAAGCTCAGCCTTCAGTTGAATGAAGACACTAATCCCGAAGCTATCACGAGCTTACAAGCAGACTTAGAGACTTATAAAAAAGACTTGCGGGACATCTATCATCTTAAGCTCGAGAAACTGACTAAGCGTGCTGAAGATTTAGAAGCAAGCTCGCTTGTCAGTTATCTCAGCAGCGTTGCTGCCGAAGTTACCCAAGATGTTTACCCGAATATCGATGATATCGAGAATTCGCTACGAACCGCCCTCGAAACGCGCCAACGTGAACAACTCGATGATATTCGCGTGTGGGAAGAAGAACTAGAGGCTTACGTTGGCTCAGACACAGCGGGCGTCAGCGGTTTGGTACAAGGCTTAGCCGACGCCCGCGCACAACTCGAGGGGGGCGAACTCGCGCAGAACTTGCCCGATATCGGGGCGCGTATAGCCGCTCTGAATACCGACCTCGAACGGCGTGCCGCCGACTTCGTTCCTAGGCTCGATGCTGCCCTGGAAAGTTACGGGCGAGTGCATAAACTGAACAGCGACGAGGTTACCGAGGTAGGGCTTACCTTAAAACACCTGGACGCACAACGTGAGGCGCTAGAACGCGTCTCAACAGGGGTTAAAAACGAACTAGAGGCGTCTCTACAAAAGGCAGAAGCGATGCTGCTGGCGCTCGAGCAGCAGTTCGAAGCTACCCAAGCTGTTGCTGACCAGTTAGCAGGCGGCAGCGCACTCGACGGCCTCTTCGACCTGTTTGGTGACGACTCAGGCGGGCTTTTCGGGGACGACGATCAGTTGGCCTTAGACGATGTTCCTAAACAAGAAGACACTGTTCAAAAAGAGTCGTAGCTCGTGGGCTCGTAGGATTTGACCCTATGCGGAAAGATGAAATATAAACTCGAGACCTTAGCTGACACGCAGCGCTTGGCGTGGGATGTGGCAGAACAAACCGGTCCAGGCAACCTTCTTGTTTTAAGTGGTCCACTCGGCGCTGGTAAAACGACCTTCACACAGCAGTTAGGCGTAGCGCTGAAAAGTAAGGCAAACATAAGCAGCCCCACCTACACTCTGATTCACGAATACCCCACACCACAAGGAACACTCGTTCATATTGACGCCTACCGCTTAGACAGTACTGACGCCCTGTTCGAGTTTGGGTTGGATGATTACTTAGACCGCGCTCGCCTAGTTGTTGTCGAATGGGGTGAGGGCTTGCTCGAGCACTTTCCCGACGCGCTGCATATTCATTTGAACCTCGAGCAAGACACCCGCACTGCCGCACTCAACCGACCTCTGACCCCTGACCCCTGACCCCCATTCGACCTGTATGATATGTACCGATGTCCTCCTTATATTTAGGAATTGATACGGCGACGCGTTACTTAGCCCTAGCGCTATGGTCCCCCGAAGGCGGAACGCTAGCCAGTTTTTGTGAGACAGTGGAGCGTGACCACACGCGGCGTATTTTGAGTGAACTCGAGGGTCTATTTGCCACTGCAAACGCAGAAAAAAGAGCCTTGCAAGGTATCGGCGTTGGTCTGGGGCCAGGGTCGTACACAGGTTTAAGAGTCGGTCACGCAACCGCGCAGGGCTTAGCTCGAGGTCTGGGTATTTCATTTGGAGGACTGAGTAGTCTCGAGGCTACAGCAGCAAACGTATTAGCTGAGGGCGAGACGGGTATTGTTGCTCTGGACGCAAGACGCGGCAACGTCTATGCAGGTCTTTACGAAAAGATTAGTGGCACGGTTAATGTGGTTGAAGAGGGTAAAAAAGTAGCTCGAGACGCCCTCCGCGCTGCCCATCCAGACCTCCCTTATTTCGAGGACGAAGCACCCGACGCCAGCTATTTAGCACGCTGTTGTTTCGAAGGTAGAGCAGCTAGCAAGAATCTAATTTATTTATAGCTTGCGGCGTGACTTAAAAGGTCTTTTTCCCTTTCTCCTCTGCCCTTCTTCTCCCCTGCTCATCTAAACCCCTAAAAGCCCCAAATACCACGCCAAAATCGCTGGGCCCACGAACAGTGCAATCAGTCCACCAAGCGCGAGCGGCGGTCCGAACGGAATCACGCGGTCACCCCCGAGTAAGCGCCCTATCACACCGCCCACCGCACCGATGATAAAGGCTAAAAGTAAACCGACCAGCATGTTCTGCCAACCGAGTATCGCGCCAAGAATAGCAGCTAGTTTAACGTCGCCAAAGCCCATTGCTATGGGTTCATCATCGTCCTCGGGTTCTTCGGTAGCTTCGTCTGATATAAGTTCGTTGATCCACCAGTAAACTGCGCCCAAAATCGACACGATGCCTGCGGCTGCAAAGGTTCCGGCAAGGCTAGCTAGCGGGGTGACAAAGGGGTTGAGGCCCGAGACCGCCAGCGCCACAACCCAGAGCGCGTACACAATGGCCTCTGGCAAACGCAGGGGACGCCGCAGGACGAGGTTGACAATAAACGAGATAAGCGCCGCCCCGACACCGACCTGCCAGCCACCCAACGCCCCGCCGAGCGCGGCAATGTTTACCTGGTCCATACCGACAGGCCAAAGCCGCTCTGCCGTATCACCTAAGCGGCGCAAAATCAAACTGCCTATACGGTTGATAAGCGCCAGAATACCCGCGCCGATAGCGCCGCCTGCCAGGGCCTCATTTAAAGTGGGAAGGCCGCTGCCAAAGGCGTAGACAAAGGTTCCGACAAGCGCGACCACGAGTGCAGGCAGCGTCAGCGAATCGGGCAAAATAAAGTGGTCATAGTCAATAAGCGTCATCATGACGAGCATGGCAAAAATAATCAGGAGCGGCACTACGGTAAGTCCGTAAATTTCGACTGGCCAGCGCCACGCAAGCAGCACAAAGCCCGTTGCTGTCAGGGCTTCGACGGTAGGATAGCGGGCGGAAATGGGGGTTTTACAGCTCGAGCATTTCCCCCGCAAAAAAAGCCAAGACAGCACTGGGATATTTTCCCAGGGTTTAATTTTGTGACCGCAGTTAGGACAGGTAGACCCAGGAAAGACAATGGACTCGCCTTTAGGCACACGGTAAATAACGACGTTGGCAAAACTGCCGATAAGTGCGCCTAGAATGCCGACAATGATAAGGGTAAACACGCTTAGAGTATAGCTTTGTCATCTTTAACCGGACGCGACTTTTCTCATCTTCGCGCTATATATACTACGCCCCATGAAAAAAGCACTTAAAACTGTCCTATTTGCCGTCTTTTTTGCAAGCCTGCTAAGTCTGGTAACTGCGCAAGAGGGCACGTTGAAAATCGCCTATGTCTTCCCGAGCCGCCTGTTCCAGGCCCACCCCGCAGGCCAGGCCGCCGCCGAACTGATGGGGCAGCGTGACGCAGAACTCGACCCGCTTGTCACTGAACTTCAAACCTTACAAGCCAAGGCAGAAACAGCCGAGGGCCTCAATGCAGACGAACGTGCACGCGCCAACTTGCTGCTAAGAACTGTCAACCAAACGCAGCAGCGCTATGTGGATGACATCCGCGACGCCGCCGCGCCCGCTGAAGCCGCTATCAACGAGGCTATAGCCGCCGTTTCTAAAGAGGGCGGTTTTACCCTGGTTTTAGACGGTGAACTCGCTGGCGCGGGGGGCTCGAGCCTGATTGTCTACGCCGAACAAGACGCCGTACCCGATATCACCGAGCAAGTCATCAGCCGTTTGCAAGGGCAGTAGTCATTCCAGTTGATGGGTACAGGGACTGCAACCTAAGTTCCGTCTTCATTCCCTCGAGACCCCCCACTCACCCTCACCGTGTTAGGATACTGCCGCTATGAATAGACTTAGTTTTATCCTATTAGTTGTCCTTGCCGCCCTGACCATTGCAACCTCGACACTGATTGCACAGGGGGAAGGCACCCAGATTGTCTTTGTCGACGCCCAGGCCGCGATTAACGCTCACCCAGCGGGCGCAACCGCCAGTGAACTGCAAGAGCAAGCCCGAGTCGAAGTGAACGCCCTACAAACAGACCTACAAGCCCTGGTCGAAAAGGTCAATGCTGGTACGCAGTTAACACCCGAAGAGCAGTCACGCTTTCAACAACTACGCACCGCACTCACCGATGTGCAGCAGCGCTACGCCGAGCAAATCAATACGACGGTGCAACCCGCTCTAGAAGCCGTCAACGCGATTATTGCTACCATTGCCGAAGAGAGTGATTACGATGTGGTGATGGACAGCGTGGTAGCAGGTCAGCAGCCGCAAGGCATCAATCTGATTATCTACGCCAAACCCGATTTGAATATAACCCAACAGGTAGTTGAGAGGGTGCGCGCCGCGAATCCTTAAGCAAAAGTATGAAGATTGTAGGGGCGAATCTCGTATTCGCCCTTTTTATGTATTTGAGGGTTTATCTGAGGTCTCGAGCCACTTCAAAAACGCCTTATCTTCAGCGCTGAGGTCTGTATCCTTTAACAAGTCAGGCCGGCGCTTGCTAGTCCGCTTAAGCGCCTGTTCCCGCCGCCACGCAGCCACATTAGCGTGGTGACCGCTCAACAAAACATCAGGAACCCCGTCGCCCTCGAATTCGGCAGGGCGCGTGTATTCAGGATAGTCAAGCAAACCCGTCGTAAACGAGTCTTGCTGATGGCTCTCAGCATCCCCTAGAACACCAGAAACCAGGCGCGCTGTCGCCTCGATAAGCGTAAGCGCGGCGATTTCGCCGCCCATCAGCACAAAGTCACCAATGCTGATTTCACGCGTCACCAGGGATTCAACCCGCGCGTCAAAACCCTCGTAACGCCCTGATAGTAAACAAAGATGCTGCTTCGTCGCCAGTTCCTCAACAACCTTCTGCGTAAGCGGTTCGCCCGCAGGCGTTAGTAAGATAATCTCGTCGGGCGGGGGCGTTTGGCCCTGCACTTCTTCGATAGCCCGCGCCGCAACGTCGACCCGAATCACCATGCCTGCGCCGCCACCATAAGGCGTTTCGTCAACGCGGTTGTGCTTATTATTAGCGTGCTCGCGTAAGTCACGAACCTCTATAGAAATAAGCCCCGCCGCAACAGCGCGACCCAACAACGCCTCTTCAGTCCAGGGTGCAAGCAGTTGAGGGAAGAGGGTATAAATGGTGTAGTTCAAGGTGACAAACCAAACTTGGGGAAAATCATCGTCACCGTTTCTCTAGGGGAACCCAGAAAACATAGAGGAGTATTGCCACGAGTGACGCAGTGATATTTAAGGCAACTTGAAAGGCGACAGGCTCGAGTGCCCGTCCAAACAAAACGGCCATGAGAAGCGGAAGCAGCGAAAACCAAGCCTTCAGCCTGTTTACTCCGACATCTTCTTCACAGTTGGGACAGGCTTTAATACGGCCCGGACTAATCAAAATTTTCCGCAAACCGCCAAATGTTTTTTGCTTGCAGTGGGGACAACTGGTCATGGTCTAGCTAGTTTGACACACTTTAAACTAAAAGAAGCAGCTCAAGCCTCGAGCAGCCCCTCGGGAACATCTTCTAAATAAATGCCGTCGTCGGTAACTTCGACGTAAGGTGCTTGTAAAGGCACCATCACCGTTTGATCTAAAGTACGAATGATGAGCAAATCTTGCAAACTGGCTTCTTGAATTTCTTCGACTTCGCCGTAAGCTTCACCGTCAAGAAAAACCGTTTGACCCAGTAGGTCAGAAACGTAAAGCTCATCATTCTCGGGTACGGGTAAAAGTTCTGCGTCGGCGTACACAGCCTGGTTGACAAGCTGCCGCGCCGCTTCAACACTCAGTGCCCGCGTGAAATAAATTACCGTATACTTACCGACTTGCTTGACCTTACGAACATCACTCTCACCCAGGTCGCTCAAAAAAACGCGCTCAAGCTCAAAAATTGCCTCTGCTTCGGCGTCACCTAGGGGGTAAAAGCGAAGCCCACCCTCGAGCTGATACGTCTTGCCCAGCGTGCCGAGTTGAATGTAGTTTTTGGGAAGGGGTTTAGACATTTCAGAGTTATTAGTTGTTAGTTTTTGGTTATTAGTAAAAGCTTTTAGACTAAGAACGAACGACCAAAAACTAACAACTTTTTATCGTTTTGGCTGAAATTAGTGCTCAATAAACTCACACCTAAGGCGCAGAGCCTAATCGATAAGCTGCACCTCAACGTGCTGTTGACCGTCGGTAGCGGCGCGGGCGAGGGTGCGAATGCTATTAATCACGCGGCCCCCGCGCCCGATAATGCGTCCGGCGTCATCTTTGGCGCAGCGTATTTCAATACGCAAACCACGACCCTCACGCTCAGCGCTGATTTGCAGGGCGTCCGGCTCGCTGACGAGATTCTGCACGATGTAGGTGACCAGCTCTAAGGGCATTAGGCTTCAGCAGCACCAGCGGCGGCAGCGGCGCGCGCTTTGTAGCCTCTCGAGCGCTTAGCAAGCACGTTACCCATCTCAACCCCGACTTGCTCGAGTAATTTGACAACGGTTTCAGTTGGCTGAGCACCCTGCTCTAGCCAGTAACTAGCACGCTCGTTGTTAAGTTTAAGAGGCTCTTCAACCGTACCGCGTGGGTCGTAATAACCCAATGACTCGATATAGTCGCTGCTGCGCTTTTTGCGCGAATCGACCACAACAACGCGGTAGTGCGGGTTTTGCTTTGCGCCAATGCGCATTAAACGAATCTTTACCACTTTTTGTTTCCTCCTGCGTATAGCTGTAAGCTACGAATATTTTTAGGATGATACTGCTGGGTTTGAACCACTACGTATCAAGCTCCTCATCATACAAGATAAGGCGGGGAAAAGTCTATCTAAGACCCTTGGGATTGCCACGACCCGGCGGGCGTTTGGCAATTTGCTTCATCAGTTTTTTCATCTGCTCGTAGTTTTTCATGAGGCGGTTGACGTCTTGAACCTGCATACCTGAGCCCGCAGCAATCCGTTTGCGGCGGCTCGCATTGAGCATGCGCGGCTTGCGGCGCTCGGCTTCGGTCATACTTGAAATGATGGCTTCAACCCGCGCAATCTCGCGCTCGTCAATCTCAGCGCCCGGGGGCAACATTTTACTCGCGCCCGGAATCAGCTTGAAAATATCGCCAAAGGACCCCATGCGCTTAATCCGCCGCATCTGCGTGAGCATATCTTGCAGGGTAAAGTCGGTGAGGCTCTTAATATCCTCTTCGTCATCATCACCCTCGAGAACTTTCGCCTTTTCAATGAGCGTTAAAACGTCACCCATGCCCAAAATACGGCTAGCGATACGGTCAGGGTGGAACGCCTCGAGGCCGTCCAACTTCTCACTCGTCCCTGCAAAATAGATGGGTTTACCCGTGACATGTTTTGCCGAGAGGGCTGCGCCGCCACGAGCGTCGCCATCAAGTTTCGTCATGATGAGACCCGACACGCCCACTTTTTCATCGAACGATGAAGCGACAGGCAAAGACTGTTGCCCGGTCATAGCGTCGATAACGAGCATGACCTCACTCGGTTGCAACTGGTCTTTCAGGTCAGCAAGCGCGTCCATGAGATTTTCGTCAATCTGCAAGCGCCCCGCTGTATCGACAATTATCAAATCGCGGAAATCCTCTTTGAGGTATGCCTCGAGCCTTTCCTTAGTCCGCTGAGGCGTTTCGTTGTCTTCAACTTCTAAAACGGGTACGCCAACCTGCTTACCCAGAACTTTTAGCTGGTCACGCGCCGCCGGGCGCTGGGTATCAGCTGCAATTAACAGAGGCCGCCGCCCTTGCGCTTTGTATTTATAGGCAAGCTTGCCCGTCGCGGTGGTTTTACCGGCACCCTGCAACCCCACCATCATCCAGACGTTGCGGTCATTTTTCAGGTCGGGCTGCGCGGCTTTACCGCCCAAAATCTCAGTCAGTTCATCATTAACAATCGAGATAACGCGCTGGTCGGGGCGCAGCGACAATAAAGTTTCCGAACCTGTCGCCTTTTCCTGCACACGTTTGGTGAAGTCCCTGGCAACCTCTAAATTTACATCGGCCTCGAGCAGCGCAACGCGAATTTCACGCATGGCCGCCTTGACCTCCGCCTCGGTTAACTTACCGCGTCCGCGTAAGCCGTCAAAGACGCCGCCTAATCTATCGCCTAAGCCTTGAAACATCGTTTTCCTTTCAGAATCCAGTAGTCAAAAGTCAGTCGTTAAAAACAGAATCAACTATCTTTAATTTTCATAACAAAGATGCAAACCAGGTCGTAAAACCTAAATGCCTGTTTGTTAGCCTAGCCAATAAACGTCTAAGACGCAAGAAAATAGGCCACTAAAACCTCTGCGGGACTTATTTTTGCTTTTTTGCCCACTCGAGAAAAACCTGCATTTCAGGTTGTTGCTTGATAGCCTCTAATGTATTGAGATTTTTACCCAGCTCTTGTTCACTGTACGTTTTATGGAGTTTACGGTGACACAGCCTGCACAGCCACGCGCCCCGCGTGACCATCTCCCACTTGTCAAAGGTCCGCTTAAAATAGTTGCGGCGGTGATTCTTGCGCGGGATAAGGTGGTGAAAGCTGAGCGGTTTAGCACGCTTGCAAAGTTCACAGTGCTCGGGCTTGTTTTTGCGTACCGACACAATGTGCAAGTCTAAAAGAAGCAGCGAGAGAAATCTGTAGCAGTGACCCGCTTGCAAAGCTTTAGCGCATATCCACCCTTTGAAGGATTCGCCTCCTCTCCCTTCACGGTAAACTGTACTCAGGAGGCTTTTTTAGGAGGCTTTTTTAGGAGGCTAAGGTGCCCGACGGTGCAGGTGGTTCAAGAGGCGGTATTATGCAATTTTTTCTAGGACTCGCCATGATGATTGGTGGCGGTTACTTGTTTTTGGATTCCATACAGATTATTTCCGGTTTTGGAATGGGTCACAGACTCTACAGCTTTGGTGGCTTTAATTTAACAAGCGGCATGGTGCTCATCCCCTTTATGATTGGCGTCACGATGATTTTTTACAGCTCGAGAAACTACCTCGGCTGGCTCTTAGCAACGGGATCGCTTATTGCGCTGACTTTCGGAGCTATTCGCAGTGTACAGTTCGCGCTTACGGGTATGTCAGCGTTCGACCTGCTCACGATCCTGGTGCTGTTTTTCGGTGGCTTGGGGCTGTTTTTAAACTCGCTTAGACCCATAGAGGGGCAAAAGAGCTTACCTCGAGCACAAAAATAGACCCCGAGCCATAAACTAAAAGCTCAGAGTACTTTCGCAATTTCAACAAATCTTCTGGTCAGACCCCGGTCAGACCCTGCTGACTATAGTAAAAACCTCTCGAACTAAGGAGGTTTTTGCTTTAGTCATTGTCATCCATACGCCGTGTAGCCATCATTATTGACACATTCGTTTGCTGGGCAGCTGTCATCACGTTAGGAGATTGGAAATGGCACAAAAACAGTCTTATAAAAAGCGCGACTTTATGGAGGCAACGCCAGGTCTCGAGGATTTAGGGCCCCTACAACTTTTACCTGGTAAGTGGGTGGGCGAGGGTACGGGTTGGAATATGATTGCGCTGCCGTTTCAAGGTGCGCCAACGGGTTTTCACTTTCGCGTTCTGATGAATCAGTATGACGAGGAACTTGACTTTGCCTTTGTAGACAGCGGCGTGCCAAACCGTGGCCTTTTACGTCCGGATGTAGACCCGGTTGAGTTTGACCAACGGGTCGTGACGCTTGACTATCAGCAGAAGATTAAGCAAATTTATGCCAAGGACTGCCCAGAGAGTGGTTTGGCGGGTGACCCTGGTCTGCCTATCCATCACGAGCCAGGTTTATGGCTCTATATGACGAACTTGAGAACCGAAGATATCAATGTCGACACGAGCGTCGAGCTTGACGTTGCCAGACTTGCAACCATCCCGCACGGTAATTCCGTTTTACCGGTGGGAACAAGTGAAAAAGTAGAGGGTATGCCAGATATTCCTAAA
>ENA-ORXM01001086-ORXM01001086.1-marine-metagenome-genome-assembly--contig:-NODE-1086-length-40316-cov-14.587937_pt1 | contig 40316 bp, 32 predicted proteins | sample MGYA00237867_ERZ511480 | MGnify/ENA primary metagenome ERZ511480 (study PRJEB26309, sample SAMN06266103) | marine metagenome | isolation source: Algal blade | place: United Kingdom:Sidmouth, United...
GCCAGGCTCATGTCACAAGCACTCAGAAAGTTGACAGGTGCTATCGGTCGTACAGGCTGTTGCTGCATCTTCATCAACCAACTCAGAGAGAAGATCGGTGTGATGTTCGGTAATCCTGAGACGACAACTGGTGGTAATGCCTTGAAGTTTTATGCTTCTGTAAGATTGGACATCAGAAAGTCAGGAAGTATCATCAAAGATAAAGAAGGCATTATGATCGCCAGCCCTACCAAGGTCAAGGTTGTCAAAAACAAACTGGCTCCTCCATTCAGAACTACCATGTTTGATCTAGTATACGGTCAGGGTATTTCCAGAACCGGAGAGATCATCGATCTGGGTGTAGATCTGGATATTGTAGGCAAAGCTGGCTCATGGTACAGTTACAATGATACTAAGATCGCTCAAGGTCGAGAAGGTGCCAAGAATTTCTTGGATGACAATCCAGAGTTAAGAGAAGAAATTGCTGGCAAGATCAAAGCACATTATCTGCCTGATCCTGATGAAACAGATACCAAAGAAGTCATGGAAGTGGAAGCAGCTGAAAGCTGATCCCATCTGTCTTTACAATAAAGAAAAAACCCACTTGGAAAGAATTATCCGAGTGGGTTTTTTATTTGGAAATAATGAGGCAGATTGTAAAGTAATCATCTCATTACCACGATCAGTATCTCTTCCCTCTTCTTTTATTATTTCTACCTCTGTTATTGTTGCGATTGTTGTTTCGGTTATTACGTGTATTGTTAGATGGCCTTCGCTTTGTAAATTTCACAGCTTTGGCCAAGGTGTCCAGTGAGGTGTTTTCAGCAACGGTCAGCTTGCCTTCAGACATCGAGTGCAGATCTGCCAATACTATTTCATCAGAAACATAATGTTCTTTGTTCCAGTTCTTGTAAGCCATTTTCATGAATGACGCGATAGTTTCCACGAAGCCTTCCTTTATGGGACCATCTTCCATTGCGATGGCCTTGGCGATCAGTGTCTTGACATTATGACCATAGTGTCTGAATTTTTTATCCTTGACAGGGTACTCCACTCTGTCTGGTCTTGGCGCAGCTTTGACAGCACTCAGGTCTAGACCCTCAGGTGGTGTGACCTTCATGTCAAAACCACCTATAAAGAAAAAATGTTTCCACAATCGCATGCGGTATTCCTGCACACTCTTGTTCTGAGGATTCATCTGGTGCATAAGACCTACAACCTGCTCTGCAAAAGCCTGGCGCTTTTCATCGTCCTCTATGGTATTGACATGCTGTATCAATTTTTGCACATTCCTACCGTATTCCGGTATGATGAGTTTTTCAGATTGAGAATTGTATTCTATCTCGAATTCCATAATTCGTTTGTTTCTTTTTTTATTCGACAGTAACTGACTTGGCTAAATTTCTTGGTTGATCCACATTGCAGCCTCTCATCACAGCGATATGATATGCTAATAATTGTAAAGGTACGACAGATAAAAGTGGTGTGAGCGGATCTGCGATTTCTGGAATCTCAATAATAAAATCAGCCAGCGCTTTTATTTGCTCGTCCCCCTCTGTCACTATCGCAATGACCGTACCTTTTCTCGCTTTGACTTCCTGCACGTTGCTCACGACTTTTTCATAAGCACTCTTATTAGTTGCTACCACTATGACGGGCATATACATGTCTATGAGTGCGATGGGGCCATGTTTCATTTCTGCCGCCGGGTATCCTTCTGCATGAATGTAACTGATCTCCTTCAGCTTCAGAGCTCCCTCTAGAGCTACTGGAAAATTATAACCTCTTCCCAGATAGAGCGCATTGGGTGCATTCTTAATTTCACCAGCAATATATTTTATCTGTTCGTCCTTGGCTAATATCCTATGGATCTTGGCCGGAACTGATTCGAGCTCGGCCAGTAATTTTCTGAATCTGTCTTCTGGTAGTATCCCTTTATAATGTCCCAGATAGAGGGCCATCAAAGTCAATACTGTAAGTTGGCTCGTAAAGGCCTTGGTAGAGGCTACACCTATTTCTGGACCAGCATGTATGTAAGAACCACAATCCGTTTCTCTGGCGATACTAGAGCCTACAGAATTCACGATGCCATATAACAATGCTCCTTTGGACTTGGCCATCTTGACAGCTGCAAGGGTATCTGCTGTTTCTCCTGACTGAGAAAGGGCAACGATGAAATCATTCTCTTTGATGATCGGATTTCTATATCTGAATTCACTGGCATACTCAACCTCAGCTGGTATTCTTGCAAGATCCTCCAGAAGATATTCTCCTATCAATGCCGCATAATAGGAAGTCCCACAAGCAGTCAATATTATTCTTTCAGCATTAGATATTCGTGCTATGTGCTGGCTCATGCCACCGAGTATGGCCCAGCCCTCTGCCCCATTGATCCTTCCACGCATACTCTCTCCCACTGTTATGGGCTGTTGGAAAATTTCCTTGAGCATATAATGTGAAAACCCTCCTTTTTCCAGCTCGTCTATCTTCAATTCCAACTCTAAGATCTTAGGATCAGATAACTTGTTGTCCAGGTTTCTTATCTCGTAATCTCCATTTCTTTTGATCGTAATGACTTCGCCATCTTGCAGGTAGATCACTTTATTGGTGTACTTGATGACAGGAGAAGCATCAGAAGCTAGAAAGTATTCATTCTCACCTATCCCGAAGACCATAGGACTGGAAAGCTTAGCACCAACGATCTTATCCGGATCTTCTTTATCTATGACGACGATGGCATAAGCACCCACTACTTGATTAAGGGCTAACCTAACGGCTTCCTCTAGGGGTAGTTTCTTTTGTTCTTGTATCTCCTCTATAAGATGGACCAGTACTTCCGTGTCAGTTTCTGATTTAAAAACATGGCCTCTGGATTCCAAGGCCTGTTTTATGGAATTATAATTTTCTATTATTCCATTATGAATCAGAGCCAAGCGTCCATTGCCAGAAGAGTGTGGATGCGCATTGACATCGTTGGGTACACCGTGGGTAGCCCATCTTGTATGTGCTATGCCGACGGTACATGAGATGTCTTCTTCAGAATCAGAAATATGTTTTTCTAGTTCTTTGACCTTTCCTCTTTTCTTGAGCACTTTGAGATCCCCGTTGAGCAAGGCCACTCCGGCACTGTCGTAGCCACGATATTCTAGTCTCTTGAGACCTTCGAGTAAGATCGGGTAAGCTGCTTTGTCACCGATATATGCAACGATTCCGCACATCTGAACTAAGTGATTTCTTTATGAATAACTATCAAAGAGTCGTCTTTACCACTTTGAGTTGTGTAGGATACAGAGGATGGTCTGGACCACAGATTTTGACCCTATTGGGTCGCGTGGCCTTATTAGAAGGAAACAAGATTATTCTATCGGTATCCACAGATTCATCTATTATGGAGTTCGCATGGTCTGTTATATCAATACCATAACACCGTACCATTTCTCCATTGACTTCTTTTTCTCGAACCAAAGAAAACTTTGCTGCTATGGCTGCATCCACAACTACTGTTTCTCTTCCATTCTGAATGTGTTTAGCAAATAACTTTTCAGGCAAGGGGTAGACATCTTCATCTGTAGAAGAAATAACCGTAACATTTATAGAGGCACTATTGAGTATGAAATCCGTATCGGCCTTGAGAGCCGACAAATCAAGTTCCACCTCGACTCCGGCTTGTGATTGTAGGTATAATTCTTCTTGTGAATCGGAAGCGATGATGGCTTCAATGTCACTACCTGAATAATCGTGTATGAATTGGTTCTGTCTCAATTTGCCCAAAGGCAATTCAAAAATAACTCGCGTTGAATCATTGCGTGCAAAGAACTTTATATCTCCTCGATTCTGACTTTGGTCTGAGCCATTGTAAATCAAACCTAATCCGATGAGACTATTATTTGTAACAGAAGAAGCTTTCAGAGCATAGCCTTTGAGTTGCTCTTCCAGTTCGGGAATTGTCAGACTTTCCAGGTCATTGCTCTGGAAAAAGTCAACCCACATTTGCGGGTCAAGTTTTAATCTGAGCTGCGGTATGTCCCGTATTCCTGTGGAATCAGCTCTGTAGTCATCCAACGTGACAGAATCCCTATGATTTACAGTTACTAGACTGCTGAATTTTGGCAGTAAATTGTGCTCTAGACCATCCGTGGCATACAGGTTGTCACCCTCTTCCAAAGTAAACGGTTCTGTCAATTCAAACAAGGAAATTTCATATTCACCCCCATCTGGTCCATAATTGACCAAAGTGTCATAGGGAAAAACCATAACTACAGAGTCAAACTCCATATCGGCAAAACCCACTGGAAAAACTGTATTTTGAGTAACATTGAAATACACGACAGCTTCCACGTTCCCATATTCCGGGTCGTCCAGTTGCCCTAGCATATATCTGTTGTTCGTGAAATCAGAATTAGCGGTGTTAGTGAAAGTCAGAACCGAATCTGCAAGAATGATTCTGGCTGGTATCTCTACCGTATCCACCTCCACATCCAGATTATTATTCAAGACTTCAGACCCTATTTCTATCGAGTCATTACAGGCCATCGTGATCAGACCTAAAAACAAGACCAGACTAAGAACGTATTTCATAAAGAAAACTTAAGCTACAGGTTCCAGGAGACCTTTGTAGAACTCCATCATTTCATCATTGATCGATTCCTCTGGAAAAGATTCCAGTGTGGGCTTCCCTGCCGCTTCTATGGCCTTCAGGGTTGCTTCGGAAAGATCTGTCGAGCCTTTAACGATGGCATCGGCGTAGTTTATTCCTCCGAGGACTAATTTTGGCTGACCATTTACGTTGAATTTTGCCAAATCTTCCTTCTCCAAATGATTTATAGCCGCTATTTCGAAGAATTTCTCTGTGAAATGGTCTTCATACTTGTTGTCGTAAGCTGAATATATGATGTTGGAACTCTCAAAAATGGGCTCATTGTCATAGACAGTCTTCAGATAAAAGGGAACCAAGGCCGTCATCCACCCATGACAGTGAATGATATCTGGCGGCCAACCGAATTTCTTGACAGTTTCCACCACACCTTTGCAGAAAAAGACCATTCTTTCCTGATTGTCCTCAAACGGTGTTTCTTCTTCTCCGTCAAAAACGAATTTTCTCTTAAAGAACTCCTCATTATCCAGGAAATAAACTTGTAAGCGTGCACCTGGTAAGGAAGCAACCTTGATGATCAATGGATAATCATCATCATCGACGATGATATTCATCCCAGATAGTCTCACAACCTCATGCAATCTGTGTCTCCTTTCATTGATACTGCCATATTTAGGCATCAATACCCTTACTTCCATTCCTTTTCCTTGTGTGAAAGGCGCTAATTGCCTCACTATGTTGGAAATTTCAGAAATCGTCGTGTAGGGGTTCATCTCTTGAGTCACAAACAAAACTCTCTTCTTGGTCATCTTTGTAATTTGAAATCGTAACTGATAAGGTCAGAATCCACAGGATTGAGATGAATTCTGAATATCGGCTAGGATCGGCTTAAATAATTACTCAATTAAAACGGAGCGCAAAGATAGTCTATTTATCGTTAAAATATAGGGTCATGAAGCTCATAGGTGGATGATTATCAGTATAATAGGCCTTTTCAGGCACTGAATTGCTACCCTTCAGAAGAGGTCCAAGGTGATGAATTCCCTGCCGAGATTCAACTCGTTCGGACCACCCCCTAATATGCCCTAAATCTTATGAGCTGCAGCTGTTTAACCCTATCTGGCCAAACCTTATAAGGATTGAAGTGTCAATAAAGCCCACCTGAGTTCTGTTCTTTTCGATTATAGTAAAAGTCCAAGTAAGCCTTTATAGGTGTTGATTGTCTATAATACATCGTATCGTGAAAAATGAATAAATTGTCTGTCAAGTCTCCAATCGTTGTGAAAGAAGAAAATTCTAATAGTATCGCCTGCAAATTTTATGGGCCTTTATGTCAACTTTATGATACTTTGATTTGTCATTGACTCTGAGTTGCTTTCTATTAACCTCATATTTTTTCCATATGCCATCTAATTCCTTTTTGACTAAGGTCCTCGTGTTTGCTTGTGCCTTTTTTATTCCCTATGCCTCTACGGCGCAAGAACTGCTCACCCCTACATTAGACAAAAACTACAGGGAGTATGAGGTAGAAACCATTGATACCGACAGATTATACGATCAACTCAAAGACAGAAGCGTTTTTCATCAGATTTCAATTAGTGTTGGAAAGTCTACCTATGATTTGAAATTATGGGATTCTGGTATAAGATCAGACGATTATAAAGTAACCTTGGCAAGTGGAAAACCCTACGATAGCGACCCTCCTGTAATGCTGAGAGGCCATCTCAAGGATGACCTGGGAGCTGACGTCAGGTTGACCATCAACCGTGGATTCGTGTTTGGATTCATTACGATAAATGGTCGTAGACTCAATGTACAACCTGCACGGTATTATGATGACACAGCCGATGAAGACCTTATGGTATTCTATTATGATGATGATGTCAATGAGACCCTGGATCATCACAGTTGTGGTGTAACTGAACAATTCCGCAAAGGAGAAAAATTAATACAACCTGCGTCTGCACAGAAATCTGTGGGCTTGTGTTATGAGATAGAGATAGCTTTCGCAGCAGATTGGTCTATGGTCGTTAAACATGGTGCGAGTGGTACAGAAAACCATGTGCTGGGTGTGCTGAATGGCGTGGAAGCGAATTATGATGATGAGTTTGCTGATGAAATACTATTTGATGATAGCGATTTCTTTATTTCTGATTGTGACACTTGTGATCCTTGGACCAATTCTTTGGACATAGGTTCCTTGCTGAATGATTTCTCAGGTTGGGCCCCAAATGAATTTGGTAGTCATGAGATAGGCAGCCTATGGTCAAACCGAAACTTTTCTGGAACCGCGGTAGGTGTAGCATGGCTAGGTGGTGCTTGTAATGGTTCAGGATATAATGTCTGTGAAGACTTCACAAACAATAGCAATCTCCTAAGGGTGGTGCTAGCTCATGAGATAGGTCATAATCTGAATGCAGAACATGATGGTGGTGGTGGGCTGATAATGTCATCCAGTGTCAGCAATACCAGTTCTTGGTCTACTCAGTCCGAGACAGACATCTTAAACCATATGGCTGCTGGTGGTTGCTTCATTGATTGTTCGAGTGGAAATGCACCCTCTGCAGATTTTGATTTTGACATAATAACAGAATGTGTACCTGGAGAAGTCGAATTTTTCGATGACTCTGACGATGCAACAGCTTGGTTGTGGACCTTTCCTGGAGGCACACCCAATTCTTCAACAGACCAAAATCCAGTCGTCACTTATAATAACTCTGGAGAGTACGATGTCACTCTCGAAGTCACTAATCCTTTTGGGTCAGATTCTAAGACAGAGAACAATGCCTTTATGATTATTGACCTACCTTTTGCGGAATTTCAATATGACACGGATGAACTGGAAGCCAACTTTTTTGATCTGAGTACAGGTGGACCTGGATTAACATACTATTGGGATTTCGGTGATGGCAACACTTCCACTCTTTCAGAACCCGATCACTACTACAACACCACGGGTACATATACCGTAACGTTAGAAGTAGAGAACAACTGTGACCTATCCATATATACCGAGGAAATAACTATTTACGATGACCCTGAAGCACAGTTCGTTGTCGATTATAATTCTGGATGTGCCCAAGATCCTTTCAACTTCATTGATCAGAGTTATGGTAATATAACTGAATGGCAATGGACTTTTCCAGGAGGAACACCAGCCAGTTCTACACTTCAGAATCCACAAGTGACCTATGCTATTCCAGGCTTCTATGATGTGACCCTCGAGGTCTCAAATCCTGAAGGAGGAAACAGTGTTACCCAGTCAAATTTCATAACTATTCTCGACGTACCCATCCCTGAATTTGATTTTGTCGTGAACAACAATACAGTTACTTTTACCAATACTACTCGAAACTTTCCTGCAAATATTTACAGTTGGGAATTTGGGGATGGCAATAGTTCGTCAGAAACTTCTCCTGTGCATACCTATGCAAATTCTGGAAACTACGTCGCGATTTTGATTGCTGAAAATGATTGTGCATCAGAATCTCAAGCCGCGCAATTGTCCATCAGTATAAAGCCAATAGCTCAGATAGGAACATCTAACAGCCTTACAAGTGGATGTGCGACTCACGTTATAAATTATGTAGATAATTCTCAAGGCAGTCCTACCACTTGGAATTGGAGTTTTCCAGGAGGAACCCCTGCAAGTTCAACGGCTCAAAATCCAACTGTTTCTTATACCCAAGAAGGCAACTATGATGTGACTTTGTCCGTTTCCAATGCTTTTGGGTCAGACTCTATTTCTCTAACTAGTTATGTGACGGTGGATGATGTTCCACAACTGAGTGCAACGCATGGTTCTGATTTATTGACCACAACTTTTTCTTCCACCACTTCCAATGCAACTTCTGTTTCTTGGAATTTTGGGGATGGTAATAGTTCTAGTTTAGAGAATCCTACCCACACTTATGCAGTAGCCGGCACCTATAATGCATCTGTTTCTGCGAGCAATAATTGTGGTACTGTGACAGAAAACCTTACTGTAACCGTTACTGAAAACCCAGTGGCCAGCATAGGTTCCAACATCCAGTCTGGTTGTGCGCCACTTACCATAAATTATTTGGATAATTCTACTGGAAACCCCACAGCTTGGAACTGGACTTTTCCTGGTGGCACACCATCAAGCTCTACAGATAGACATCCTGCTGTGTCCTATGCACAAATGGGGGAATATGATGTAACCTTACAAGTAAGTAATGCTGCAGGTACTGATGTAACCACCCTGACTCAGTACATGCATGTAAATGCGATACCTCAACTATCAGCAGGTTATACTAGTAATCTCTTACAAGTGGACTTTACATCGACTTATAGTAATGCATCTTCAGTGACTTGGAATTTTGGTGATGGTTTCACTTCCGTAGAAGACAACCCTAGCCATCATTATCCTGTTGCTGGGACTTACAATGTGACTGTAACAGCAAGCAATATCTGTGGAACCGTAACTGAAAACCTAACGGTCACAGTTGACCTAGCCCCGACGGCTGGCATAAATTCGGATTTGAGATCAGGATGTGCTCCACTCACGATCAATTTTCAAGATGTTTCATCTTCTAACACAACAGCTTGGAATTGGCGTTTTCCAGGGGGTAATCCTGCAAGTTCCACAGAACAAAATCCAACAGTAACTTACCCTTCCGCTGGTCAATATGACGTAAGACTTGATGTCAGTAATCCTCAAGGCACTGATAGTCAGACATGGACAGAATATATCTCAGTCACTACCACCCCAACAGCATCTTATGATGTAGAGGTTGCAGGCAATGTTGTAACCATGACTAATACGACACCAGGAACTACTGCCTCATGGGCAGTAAGTGATGGTGTCACTTCCACTCTTCAGACATTCACACATGTCCTGAGTGCTAATGGTACCTATCAGATCGACTTTTCAGCTACTAATGAATGTGGAAGTTCTGACTTGAGTTTTGATGTTGTGATGGATGCTTATCCAGCTAGTGGATTTACTTTAGGGTCCACTACCAGTGGTTGTGCGCCTCTTACGGTAGAATATATAAGCACAGCTTCACAAGCCACTAATTTCTCCTGGTCGTTTCCAGGTGGTGTTCCATCGAACTCTACAGATCCTAATCCGGTTATAATTTATTCTTCTGCAGGCAACTATGATGTCAGATTGGAAGTCAGCAATCAGTATGGTTCAGATGCGACTACACTGCCGTCAGCTATTACTGTAACAGATGTACCCGTGATGAATTTTGAATCAGAGTCCAACGGTTCAATGATCAGATTCTCGAACACTTCTTCGGGAGGCACAAGTAACTATAGTTGGGACTTCGGCGATACAACAACGAGCACTCTGGAAAATCCAACGCATACATACACGGAACCTGGCAGCTATATTGTAAGCTTTACAGCGATTAACGACTGTGGTTCAGCGACCTTGGAAAGAGTCATCATAGTGGATTTCTCTACGCCGACGATTGGTTCCTCATTCTCTTTGACTTCTGGCTGTGTTCCATTGGAAGTGCAGATAACCGATCAGTCCAGCAATAATCCGACGGCCTGGTCATGGGAATTCCCAGGAGGATCGCCAGCATCATCTACAGATCAGAATCCGGTTGTCACTTACAATACGCCTGGAGTCTACAGCATCATCGCCGTTGTCTCTAATCAGGATGGCAGTTCATCATTAGAGTATACAGATGCCATCACTGTTGCTGATGTGCCGTTCTCGGAATTTGATATAATACAGGATTCTGAAAATATTACTGTGATAAATAATTCTTCCGGTGCGACGAGCTATTCTTGGGATTTTGGAGATGGAACCACTAGCATAGTAGCGGAGCCAAGTCATACTTATGTCAACACTGGAGATTACGAAATTATACTTTCCGCCACTAATGATTGTGGAACTGTACAATACTCCCAGATGGTATCTATACAAGTTACTAATACTGATGACTTCCAGTTGGATTGGAGTTGGTCACTATCCCCTAATCCTACTATCGATCAAGTTTCATTATTGTTTGAGCAACCGATAGTATCAGAATTGCATTATGAGATTTTGGATCTTATGGGAAGGACAATAAATCAAGGCTACTTAGCAAAAGGAACCAGAGAAAAAAATGTACAACTGCATGGCAGTGGCATCTTTCTCGTGGTGATCCGTCAGGGAGTGTTACTGGATGTAAAGAAACTGATGGTTGTAGAATAATAATAAATTCAAGAATTAGGAAAGAGGTTGTCACTTGACAGCCTCTTTTTTTTACCCATTATGAGCAATTAGACTAGAGAATGCTCTGGCGAACACCAGACTTGTTCGCCTACAATTGAATGATAATGTAAGACGAACCGTCATGGAACGTTTAATATGGATTCTGAATTTAAGTCATAAGTCATACATGCAGATTTTAGTTAATAAAACTCAACAACCATATGTAACTCATTGATTAACTTATAACTATAATTATGTCATAAATCTATTCGAAAGTATGCACAAGTATCCCAAAAAAATAGTCCGGTTAGATTTCTAAAACCAGTCAAAATTTTTACAATAAGTTAACATTGAATTGAGTGACCTTTTAGCGAATTGAGAAATTAAAAGATAAATATTCATTGATAACAATACAAAAAATATAAAAATGGTTAAGAATATAATTTCCATAATAATGCTCCTGATAACACAAGCTTCATATGCTCAATGGGAGAAAAGAGAAATTGTCCCCTCCAGTTATTCAGATTCCGTTCTACCCATATGGGCTGATGTGGATGAGGACAAACTACAAGATTTGATAGGTTATGATCTGGATCTTGAAGTTCTCTTTTATAGAAAACGGGGCAGCGATGGATTTCTTGCGAACATAGTCATTGATGAAGTTTCATTAAGAAATGGGAAGTTCTTGGTTTCTGATTGGGATAAGGATGGAGATACTGATATAATAAGTATGTTAGGTTCTTCTTTTGGGTTTGTAATTGATGCAAGAATTTATTTTAATGACGGTAAGGGTAACTTTACTCCTGAAGATATACAGTTTGATATAGATCAGTACTTTGGAGAGTTATCTGCAATCGCAGACATGGATGGAGACGGATTGAGCGAGCTACTCATAGAACATTCTAACGATCACTATCTCTACACTTACAACGGCTCTAACCTTGTTGCCATACCTGCTAATGTCGGGACAACGAATAGTTTTGGGACTGATGCCAACTTTATTAAACTTGATGGTGATAAAGCAGGATTGGTTGACTCTTATATCAATGAAGTGAAAATATATAATTATATCAATGGTGAGCTAATACTCAAACAAGAGATTAATGTTCCTGTCTCCGGATTAGGAAATGCTTCAACATTTGAAAACATGAGATTTCATGACCTAGATGGAGATGGGGATGTAGACCTGTGCAGAAAAATCCAGGACGGGAGATTAGCCATAACAGGTGATGTCAGTTCTTACACTCCTGGCACGGCACGATTTTTTGAGTTCATACAAAATGATCAAGGAGTATTCATGGCTAATATGTTCTTTCAGTCGATAGACAAAGCCATCATCCATGCGACACCTTATCAACTAGTAAATGAGAAAATATATGCCTACGCTATTTACGATGAAGGCTTAAAGATTTTTCACTTTCAAAATGAAACATTTCAGCAAAATGAGCAATATGCAGAGGTCTATCCTATTAATCGTCCAGAAGTAACAGACGCCATAAATATATCAACCATGAATGATGGCCAGCCCTTTGCTTTTCAATTTGTAGATAGTAAATATAGACTGGCTATAGCTACTCTATCTGACGACCAGGATATAAAATTTGAATGGAATACATGTGCAAATTGTTCCTTGCTTTTTGATTATAATGAAATTAAATTGAGTGACTTGGATAATGATGGGGATGAAGACATACTTGTATGTTCCCCCCGAAACACATCAGAATTATTCTGGATAAAAAACTATCTGTCTGGCTGCAGGTTAGATACCATAGTGCCGATATTGACAAATTATTACAGCGACTCTGATATCACTTTACAAGTAGAAACTGGAGATCTAGATAATGATGGGGATAACGACATCGTATTGATGGAAGATATCATTGATAATCGTATAAGTGTATTATACAATCTCGGTAAAGGTTCTTTTTCCAATCCAGAATTATTAACTGTGGATATTAAAAATGGCTTTGAACTTTATGTGGAAGATATTCAAAATGATGGTTACGCTGAAATCATTATCCATACAGGCTTATTCTCTACGATAAATCAAAATACCAACACTTTTGCTGTTACAATACTAGACAATAGTTCAGGTATGGAAAATTATGAATTGAAAATGATTCAGAACAGTAGCCAAAGGGGGCAATTGGAATTTGGCGATATGAATAACGATGGCACTACAGATCTCATAGTATACAATGATGATCCTTTTAACGAGACAGTCAACATTTATACAAATGATAATGGAGAACTGAGTGAAGTTCAAGTGTACTCTGAATTCATCGACATGTTCGGTATGGATTTGTTTGATTATGATAATGATGGATTTTTAGATATACTTGCTTTCCATGACGATATTTCAAACAATAATATCTCGACACTTTACTTATACAAAAATGAGAATGGAATAGTGAATTTCACCAATCCGATTTTCATATATGATGAACTGGAGAGATGCACTTTCGAGGCCATCAAAAACGAAGACGGCACCAATCAATTAGTAGGTACTACCATAAACCCCTTTATTAGTACCTTGTTACTTTATGATGAGTCAAAACCGTTGGATACGCTAGACACGAGACCACAGGTGGACTTCCTAGTCGGCGATATTAATGGAGATGGTTTTACAGATATTTTAAGTGGTAACATAAATGGAGGATTAAATTTTTATACAAGAGGTGAAATCGATTGTGGTGAAGTAGAAGAGTGCATATCAGACACTAAGGGTGCTGTAGTGGAAATGGACTGTAATGGAACGCTATCGTTTCTAGTAGAAACTGAAGACGGAATACTACTCGAACCTCAATTCAATGCAGGAGAGGATTTTAATCTATCCACTGTAGAAAAAGTCATCTTCAACTATACAGAGCTGAATGAAAGCCCTATGTGTTCTGACGCTTTGTCAGTACTTATTAAATGCATTAAGGAAGATGAAACATCAAGTAATAGAGAATTATCAGAAAAAAGATTCTCGGTATATCCAAATCCCGTCTCAGGAGTATTGAATCTGGCCACTGAAGAAGAGGGTACTTTCTTCCTTTACAATATGGCAGGGCAACTGATCAGAGAGATAGAATCATTTAATTCTGCAATAGATATTTCTGACCTCAATGCTGGTACCTATTTCATATATTTCAGAAATGATCAGTACTCAGAAATACAGCAAGTTATAAAGCTATAATCGACTCCGGGTCAATAAACAATCGATACTAATTTCTAAGCTGTCACTGTAAAAAAGCAATGTGATGTTAAGATCATTTTCAGCCCTTTTAATTGTAATCTCCATTATTTTTTTAACTATTTTAGGTTAAGCAACTTTTTTTAAGATACAAGAAATGAACAAAAGGCCTAATTAGAATTTTCTGAAGAGGAACGCAAAAAATATGTCTGTATAATTCAAGAAAGAAAACGCCAAAGACAGGCTAGTACAAGAAATTCAATTCTAGTACTAAATTTAGCTGCGCTCGAAGGCAGTTGAATAGTTTTACTTGTCTTTGCTCACATATCCTTTCTCATCGTTTTTCATAATTCAGGCTTTCCCAATGATCTAAATAATACTGTAGAATAACGGGCTGATCCAACTGGTTCGTTTCTATATCTGAATAGTCATACTCTTTAGGAAAGACCTGCATTCGTCGGTATATCTCATTCGTAAGGGATTTAGTGTCAACCTTTTCTTGATAGGTTTTTTTCAAGGGCAAATCTGAGGCAAGAAAGAAACCCCAATTTCCAAAAGAAGGAACGTTGGCATTATAGGGTAAGCTATACTTGAAACCTGCCTCCTTCAAAGTTTTTGAAATGCACCAAAAAGCCTTTGGTGTTAATTCTGGACTAGTGGCTTGAGTAGCAAACGTCCCTCCCGCAGCAAGATTCTTTTTGACCAATCTGAAAAAAGCAGCGCTGTACAATCTTGCAATTACTTCTGTATTAGGATCTGGCAGATCTGCAATAATAAGATCATAAACTTTAGTGCTTTGGCCCAGAAAATTAAAAGCATCATCATTTATAACTTGTACTCTTTCATCTGATAATGCTCTCTTATTTATATCCAACAATAGGGGATTATTAAGTGCCAACTCTGTAATAGCAGGATCTATGTCCACCACATCCACTGACTTGACTTCTCTGTGCATGAGTAGCTCCCTCGCCACCAAGCCTTCCCCTCCACCCAGAACCAGAACTTCAATAGTCTCTGCCTCAATATTATTTAGTGGTATATGCGTGATGGCTTCGTGGTAGCGATGTTCGTCTCTACTGGAAAATTGAATAGCATTATTCAAATACAATCTGACTTCATCTCCGTTCTTGGTCAAGGTTATCTTCTGGTAGGGACTCTGAGATTCGTAGACAACTGGATATTTGAAAATATTCTGATTCCAATGTTTCACATAATCATTAGAGAAATAAAAAAACAAGGCTAAGAAGCCAATGAGTATGATTGCGGCCAACCTGATTACAGTAGCTGGTTTCTTGTCGATCTGCTTTCTGAAAAACCAATAATTAGCTAAACCGACATTGATGTTAATCAGTCCAAAAATCAGAGCAGTCTTTAAATTACCTACCACTGGTACAAAGAAAAATGGAAAAACCAGAGTGGCGATCAAAGCTCCAGCATAATCAAGGGATAAAACCTGAGAAAGATTTTCCTTGAGCTGGTAATCATTCTCCAGTATTCGAGTCACCAGCGGTATTTCCAGACCAGTAAGAGCACCTATGATACAGACCAGTAGCAAAACCAGAAAACGAAATCCATCGAAGTCTGAGTAACTGAAATAGCCATACAGAATAGGCACGCTAAGAGCACCTACCGCACCCAGTATTATCTCTATATTGATGAAGGAGAGTATAAGATTCCGAGTAAAATACTTCGACAAATAAGAGCCTAAACCCATCGAAGCCATGTAAAAGCCAATGACCAAGGAAAACGACTTGATACTGTCTCCAAGAAAGTAAGATGAAACCGTACTTATGAGCAATTCATAAATTATGGAGCACATGCCCACCAGGAAGATGGTCACCTGTAGAATCAATCTTTTGTTTGTTTCCATATATTTAAAAGCCTCTGCAAAGCCAAAATCTGAAATGTAGCTAAGAATTTAGCATTCAATACAATTTAATTTATATCTTCATTAAAGTTAAAGCATAACTCATTTTTTGAACTAAAATCATGTAATGGCAGAATATCAAGAAGAACACGTAGGTAAGTCAGGTGGCGGTTTTAATTGGAAATGGTTAATCTATGGAGCTGTTGGACTATATGTCCTCTCTCAAATCTTCTTTGGCGGTGGTGAAGAAGATTATTATGAGGAAAAATTCACGGAACCTACTGGTGGATTAATCACTCATATAGAAGAAGTGCAAGAAGAGGAATTTAAAATAACTGATGAAGAAACCATACCGGAAAGGGCGGACTCTAAAATCGTAGCGACCTTTCTAACTGGTGAAATAGACACTTTCACTCTGGAAGAAGCGACACTTACCAGTTCTACGGACACCAGAACAAGAGGCATGAGAGGTGTGGTATATGGAGGTCTCATGGGCTATATGATGGGTAAGAACATGTCTACACCCACCTCAGCCAGTTCATATAAGAATGCGGCGACTCACTCTAGAGTTCAAGGTAAAGCAGGAAAAGCAATGGCTGCCACTGCTTCTACAAGAACTGTAAAGAAGCCTGTGTCCTCTAAAAAAGGTTACGGGTCAGGAAAGTCGTCAAGATCTTACGGTGGATAGAATCTTTACTGATTTCCCATCTTCTGTAATACAAGAAATCAAGTCATCTGACTATGCTTGGTTCGTCGAAGGTGAGAACCAAGATTATATCTCTGACGAGATCATGCATCTTACAAGTTCGGAAGTCTCTGCCCTAACACGTGCAGCCACCAAGGCACACGACCTGTTCACCATAGCGGCAGAGCACGTTATTACGAATAAGCTCTATGCAGAAATAGGCATTCCCGATAATATGATAGAGCTTATAGAGTACTCGTGGAATAATCATCATGAGCACCTACTAGGGAGATATGATATAGCTGGAGGTCTGGGAGGTGCACCTGCCAAGGTTCTCGAGTACAATGCTGACACAGCCACCATGCTGGTAGAATCTCTGCATTTTCAGGACATCATCAATGATCTGATAGGTCGCACCAAATATCGTGGACAATTCAATACTCTAGAATCCAAACTGGTTTCTGCTTTTCAACGACTCAAGTCAAACAGACAAGGTTCACACCCTTCGTTGCTTGTTACTTCACTCGGCTATGTCGAGGACAAACTCAATGCCTCTATGATCGTCATGGCTGCAGAAAAAGCGGGTTGGGAAACTGCTTATGCCGATTTGGAGGAGGTACACTTCAGTGATGAAGGCGTTTTTCTGGAATTGGAAGATGGTGAATTTGTGCAGTATGATTTCATGTATAAGTTTGTGCCTTGGGAATTCATTGCTGTTGAAGAACCAGAACTAATGGCTGAGCTCACCTCTCTGGTAACTGGAGGACTCGTACAAATCATCAATCCCGCTTACAGCATCGTATTACAATCCAAAGGCCTTCTGAAATATGTCTATGAGCTAGATAAACGAAGTCCGATCGTATTGAAAACCTCATTCGAGCCGACGGATTTTCATAATCAAGCCTATGTCAAAAAAGTATTTTTTGGGAGATTAGGAGAGAATATGTCGATCCATGGCAAAGACCACAGTATAGTAGAACAGACATCTGGAGATTTTGGAAAATTCGGTTCCATCTACCAAGAGTTTACAGAACTGTACAAAGATGATGAAGGATATCTTTATCAAGCCGGTGTCTACTATGTCAATGGTTCTCCTTGTTGCATTTCATTCAGGGCCAATGAAAAGCTAATAATGGACGACGACTCAGAGTTTGTCGCTCATGTTATTTCTTAATAAAGCCTCTAGCATTTTCATTAACCACCATCCTACAGCTTTCAAAACATTTCTCTAGATAATTCTTAGCGACTTTAGGAAAAGAAGACTCGCCGCAAGTAAATACATCGACTGCAGCATAGCCATGTTCAGGCCATGTGTGGATATTAATATGCGATTCTGCAATAACAACTGAACCGGTAATACCCATAGGTTCAAACTGATGAAAATAAAAATGTAAAATCTGAGTGCCGGCTAGTTCTGCAGCAGCAAGTAACGAAGCCTCAATGAACGATTCGTCATTCAACTTCTCTGCGTTACAATCGAATAAATCAATAAGATAATGTGTGCCTCGGGGTTCAAAAACCATATTGCAAAATATAGAAATTAATGAGCCGGAGTATCACCATTTATCCTTGATGATAGTTATTTTTTCTCCGGTGATATTATCCAAGAAAAAGCACCTGGCGTAGTTCTTATGAGTTCAAATGCCGATGATGTGAGCTTTGCCTATAAGGGAAGTCTTAGCAGACTAGAGTTCCTATTGGCTCTCCTTGACTGACTCGGACCAGATTGTCATCCTTGTTGATATCAAATACGATGATGGGAATACTGTTCTCTTTACACATGGTAAAAGCTGTCATATCCATCACCCCCAGGTTTTTAGTGATGACCTCTGAGAAAGAAATCTTATCAAATTTTGTAGCAGAAGGATCTTTTTCTGGATCCGCCGTGTAGATGCCATCTACTCTCGTTCCTTTGAGAATAACATTAGCATCTATCTCACTAGCTCTCAGTGCTGCCGCAGAATCTGTAGTGAAATAAGGACTACCTGTGCCCCCAGAAAAAATAACCACCCTTCCTTTCTCCAAGTGTCGTATGGCTCTTCTTCTGATATATGGCTCTGCGACTTCTTTCATTTCTATAGCTGATACCAATCTCGCATATATACTATGTGTTTCCAAGATGCTGGCCAAGGCTATCCCATTAATGACAGTGGATAGCATACCCATATAATCACCTTGCACCCGCTCTATCCCACTATCCTCGGCTTGTAAGCCCCTGAAGATATTGCCTCCGCCGATCACGATAGCGACCTCTACTCCAAGACTAACAATTTTTTTTATCTCACGAGCATAGTGATTCAATTTGTCCGGTGAAATCCCAAAGGACTTATCCCCCATTAGAGATTCTCCGGAAAGCTTCAATAAGATACGCTTGTACTTAATGGCCATAGGTATATTAATACTTGATGAAACTATTACTTACCAAAAAAAAAGCGACTCAAATAAATGAATCGCTTTTTATTTTATTTCTATCCTAACTTGATATGCTTGAAGTCTGTTATTGTCAGATCATCATGGACTGACTTGAGATAACCAGAGACAGTTTCCTTATTCGTGGCTTTCACATAAACTTGATTCAATAAGGTTCTCTCTTTGAAAAACTTATTCAACTTACCCGTTGCTATTTTCTCCAGCATAGCTTCGGGCTTGCCTTCTTGTCTAGCCATTTCCTTACCGAGCTCTATCTCTTTTTCCACTACAGAAGAATCCACACCATCCTTGTCCAGAGCGATAGGATGCATTGCTGCTACTTGCATGGCAACATTCTTGGCAGGCTCTTCATACTGAGGACCTTCTAGATTTATTGCGACTATTACAGCCGCTCTGTTACCCATATGGATATAAGGTAGTACTTGTCCTTCTCCTGCTTTAGTCACAATCTTAGCATAACCAGCCAGTTCCAGTTTTTCACCTATGACACCTGTCTGCTCTTCTATCTTTTTACCGATGGAAATGCCACCTGCATCCAGTTCCAATAATTCTTCTTTGGTGTCTGGCAAGTGCTTAAGCGCTATGTCTGCAAAACTACTCGCGAGTTCCACGAAAGCTTCTCCCTTGGAAACAAAATCCGTCTCGCAACTTAACCTTACGATGACACCATTGTTTTTGTTTTGTGAAGTCTTGGCAATAACTGCACCTTCTTTTGCTTCTCTATCTGCTCTCTTGGCAGATAACTTCTGACCTTTGAGTCTTAGCTCTTCTATTGCTTTTTCAAAATCGCCGTCTGCTGCTGCAAGTGCTTTCTTACAGTCCATCATTCCAGCTCCAGTCTGATCTCTCAACTTTTTTACGTCGGCTGCTGTAATTGCCATTATATTATTAGTTATAAGTTTTAAAAATTATTTATTTCCTAAGACTACTTAGCTGCAGGTTCTGTTGGAGCAGCGGGTGGCGGCGGCGGTGCTGCTGCTTTGGCTTTAGCTGCTGCAGCATCTGCTTTGGCTTTGGTCTCGGCATCTGCTTTGGCTTTGGCTTCTGCGTTTTTCTGGTTGTCTTTCATCAATCTTCTCTCGTTCAATCCCTCTTTGATCACTTCCCCCATGTAATTGGTTATCGTCTTTATGGACTTGGATGCATCATCATTAGCTGGGATGGCAAAATCCACTTGAGTAGGGTCTGAATTCGTATCTACGATTCCAAAAATCTTGATACCCAATTTTCTTGCTTCCTTGATTGCAATATGCTCATGGTGGATGTCCACTACGAATATTGCAGCAGGTAACCTATTCATGTTTGCGATGCCACCTAGTACTTTCTCCAGCTTGTTTCTTTCTCTGGTCAGGGTCAGTCTTTCTTTCTTTGTGATACTAGTCACGTTCTCATCAGCCAGCAACTTGTCGATGTTATTCATTTTCTTCACGGATCTTTTGATCGTGGAAAAGTTAGTCATCATTCCCCCTAGCCATCTTTCAGTGACATAAGGCATGTTGACGGATCTGGCCATAGTGGCAACGTTTTCCTTGGCTTGTTTTTTAGTAGCGACGAACATGACCTTACGACCAGACTTGGCAACTTGTTGCAAAGCATTAGCTGCCTTGTCTATACCTGCCATCGTCTTATTAAGATCTATGATGTGAATACCCTTTCTTTCCATAAAAATGTATGGAGACATTTTAGGATTCCACTTTCTTTTCATGTGACCTAAGTGAGAACCTGCCTCCAGTAAGTCTTTATATGTTGGTTTGCCCATTTTCTTGTTATTTGAAATAATGAAAATAAATGTGAGAATGAAACTCTATTCGTTCTGATATTAACGTTTAGAGAACTGGAAGCTCTTTCTTGCCTTTGGCTTACCATATTTCTTTCTCTCAACAACTCTGGCATCTCTAGTGAGATATTTCTTGGCCTTGAGTGGTGGCTTATTGTCTTCGCTTATTTTGACTAGAGCTCTGCTGATGCCGAGTCTTATCGCTTCTGCTTGACCTTTGAATCCGCCGCCTTTGACATTCACTTTTACGTCATAGGTCTTTTCAGCTTCGACAAGCTTGAACGGATCCTCCAGATTGAATTGCATACTACCGGTAGGGAAATATACTTTATAGTCCTTACCGTTGACAGTCATAGTTCCACTGCCTGCTGACAGATAAACTCTTGCAACTGAGGCCTTTCTTCTTCCTACTGTGTTAATCACTTCCATTTATTAAGCATTAAGTGTTTCTGGTTTCTGTGCTGCATGCGGATGATCAGGTCCTGCGTACACATATAATTTTTTGAACATTGCTCTACCGAGTTTATTCTTAGGCAACATCCCTCTCACAGCGTTTTCAATGATCTTGATAGGCTGTTTTGCTCTTTGCTCAGCCACTGTTCTGCTTTTCTGACCTCCTGGATATCCAGAATATCTCTGATAGCTTTTCTGCTGCTCTTTGAGTCCTGTGAATCTGACCTTGTCAGCATTCACAATAATGATGTTGTCACCCGTATCCACATGTGGTGTATACGTCGGCTTGTGCTTGCCTCTAAGGATGGTAGCCAGCTGCGTGGCCAATCTTCCTACGATCTCGCCGTCAGCATCGACGACAAACCATTGTCTATCGACCTCTGAATTCTTGACAGATCTTGTTTTATAACTGGTTGTATTCACTTTATCAGTTTTACTTGATTGATAAGTCGCTGGAAACCTTCATGGTTTCTGAGCGGCTGCAAATGTAAATGCCTTTTTCGGATAAAACAACCGATTTTAAGGTCTATTTATAAAAATGATGCGATTTTTTTACTGATTATCAATGAGTTACAGCGACAAGCTTCCGAAAGCACCCTAATAATTTACCTAAGTTACCTCAGAAGCCCTTTGGCAAAATCTTGAGTTAAGCAAACAAATGCCTTTATTAGATATATTTACGCGTGACTCTAGAATCATCAAATTCCTGAAGTCTACATATGCAATATCAAAGAAATTCAGCTGGATATCATATTTACAACTTCTCTAATTTCAATAATAAAGATGCTTCCTCGTCACCTTTTCATTCTATTTGTTTTTATCATGATTTCTTTTGTCCAGCACAAAGACCACCTGAATAAAGAAATTCAAGGCATTCATCCTGGAGACAGAGTCAAACGATGTGGAATATTCGAAATTTTGCCAGGCATGACAACAACATTCTCAATCCACGGACAAATTGTTTTAATCCAGGTAATGATAACCTCTTAAGATATGAATTTCCTCTTATGCAGTGGTTACTGGCTAAACCTTATATGAAGTCTGATGAAAATATAGCTTCCGTAAGAATCTCTTTGTTTATTTTAGGGGCAGTAACAATTTTCGGTTTTTTCATGTTGTGCTCCTATGTTATAGGCACTCCCATTGTTGCGACTTGCACGTCGAGCGTGATTCCTCCCCGCAAATACCCAATGGCTTCCCCGCCCTTAAGTATATATAAGCCTTGCACTTCACTAGCAGATAAGGAAAAATCTTCTGCCTCCTTCTTGGAGTTGGTGATATCGAAAACATTACAATTTCACAAACTTCTGAGTCAACTCAAAATCTTTGCCCGCCATCCGCAAAATATAAATACCAGGCTGTAGCTGTATGGTGGAAAAATTGACATTATGAGAACCAGTATTAAAGAATTCTCCTTGACGTAAATTTCTGACTAAGCGGCCGTCCACATCCAATATACTCAACTCAACGACTTGCCCGTGACTGAGTTGAAATCCAGCTAAAGTGAAATCTTTGACAGGGTTGGGGCTGATAGGGTAAAGCATATTGCTGTTGCCATTCAATTCCGAAACACCAGTAGGCGGTTCTTCAAATACGATATCCTCATCTCCATCTTGATAAAGCACATAGCCTATCGGAAGATAATACATCTCATCTTCTGTCCCTTCTCCCCAAGTCACAAATTGAGGTGGGTCGCTCGGGTTCTCAGGATTATCAGTAGTGTTATCATAAGATGCCACTGCGTGAATCACGGAACCGGCCGGTGCCGGTATATATCTATCAAAGTGATAACTCCCCTGCCAATTGAAATCCCACTCTGGTACTTTGATAAGATTTACGCGTTCTCCATCAGGCTTTTCCATCCATACTTCCCAGCTGGTGCCGAGTAAGTGCATATGCGGTGCAATGGTGACCAGACTTACATCAATAGGCACTTCGTACTTTCCATGGAAAGTTTTCTTTTGATTAGCCAATATGAAGAACTGCTCTCCTATGACGGATTGGAAAGGGACCATGATGTGGCCTCTTGTTTCTCGTTCCAGAACTTCTGGTGTCTCCATGAAAAATACATTCAAAGATGACTGGTCAAACTCATCTACAGACCAAGGCGCATAATGCACTTGAACGACAATGTCAGCACCTGCCGTCAGAATCGAGCCTGTACCATCTGGTGCCAAGATCGGTTTCTGTCCCGGCACATAACCTGGGTATTGTTTCTGATTCAATATACCTGCTGGGTCATTCCCAGCAAAACTCCCAAAACCATCGAAGCCATACTCAGGCGTCGCTGCATCCTTGGCCGCAGCCTCTCCTGTCGTGTCTTCAAATACTAGAGCATGATGTACAATCTTAGGGTTGCCTGGTCTGAACTCTACAGCCTTGATGACTTTGTCGTCTGAAAAATTTGTCGGAAAGACAAAGTATCTGTAATCATCCCGCCCATTTCCTTCGTGTCTCCACGCTTCTTCCATAGTCAATACCAAGTCAGGTGTTCCCAGAACCGAACCGTCTGGAAAGTCTGGAAATTGTGGCTCGTCACTTACATTGCCACGCTCCATTCCTGTATCCACCCACTCAGCAATTTTTGCAATCTCTGCCGATGTCAGAAAATTTTCCTCCAGAAAATGTGAGTATTCCGGATCTGCTTGCCATGGCGGCATAATGCCACTGGTCGTCACATAACGTATCATTGCTCCCCAGGATTTGACCTCATCATAATCCGTAAAGGCCATAGGGCCGATCTCACCAGGTCTGTGACAACTGGAGCATTTCTGATAGATGAGCTCAGCTATATCATCTGCGTAGGTGACTTGACCTTGTAAAGCAAAACCCATGATGAAGAAGAAAAGTGCAGCGATGTATCTCATACTATAATGTATATATGAATTCAATTTATTCAAAATTATGGTCTAATCTAAATTTATTAGCTGGTGGTAGTCCTACAGACTATAAAATCCACACGTTAGATGACAAAGAGCTGCACTTTGCATTGGAAGAGCTAGCCTCACAAGCTATAATTATCCTTCAGCCAGCTTAGCAATTAAACTCAAATTACCTTTAACGCTACCCACTACTTTTCTGCTCTCATATTTATTATGGGAAGAACCTTCGACCACTGCTTTTGCTACTAGATAATCAATTCTTGGAGGGCCAACTTGAAAGGGCTCAATGGTAGAATCAATCAGTCTAACAGTCTATCTTCCCAGATGCACCAGCAATATACTCACATCACTCGGGCTCACACCAGATATTCTACTGGCCTGACCGATTGTTCTCGGTTGTATTTGTTTTAGTTTTTCTCTGGCTTCTGCCGAGAGGGCTACATACTGATCATAGTCCAGACCCCTGTCCAGCTTCAAGTTCTCTAGACGAATCATCTTCTCGGCCATCTCTCTTTCCTTTTCTATATAACCTTCATACTTGATGTCCGTTTCTGCGATGCCTATGCTTTCTGCATCATATATCATCAAAAAATCATCGAGTGCCTTAGAGTGTTTTCTCATTCCTTCGACACCGAGTTGTGGTCTACTCAGAACGGTAATTAGTTTGACCTGTTGCTTGAGGGGTTGCGAGCCTATCGATTCCAAGTAGGGATTGAGCTCGTCTGGTGTTACACCTGTTTTCTTAAAGAAGGTTCTGATCTCTTTGATCGCTGCAACTTTTTCTTCTACCCGCTCTACTCTTCGCTCCAACTTTTGGATACCTAGTTTCTGTGCCAGTTCTGTCAATCGTAAATCTGCATTATCTTGACGAAGCAGTATTCTATATTCGGCTCTCGAAGTGAACATTCGATAAGGTTCCTTAGTCCCTTTATTGACCAAGTCATCTATCAGCACTCCGATATAAGCTTCAGATCTTTTAAGTACCAGAGGATCTTTTTTCTGAACTTTCAGCGCAGCATTAAGTCCGGCCATGTAGCCTTGTGAGGCGGCTTCTTCGTAACCCGTTGTCCCATTGATCTGTCCAGCAAAAAATAAATTGTCCACCAGTTTAGTTTCTAAACTAATGTCCAATTGTGTCGGTGGAAAAAAATCATACTCTATCGCGTAGCCTGGTCGGAACATCTTGGCGTTTTCAAAACCCGGTATCAATCTCAGCGCTTTGTATTGCACTTCTTCTGGCAAGGAGGAAGAAAAACCATTGACATAGATCTCACAAGTGTCCCTACCCTCTGGTTCTACAAAAAGCTGATGCCTATCGCGCCCAGCAAATCTGTCAATCTTATCTTCTATACTCGGACAATAGCGCGGACCCAAGCCTCTGATGCGCCCATTGAACATCGGTGATCTATCGAAGCCTGTCTTGAGCATCTCATGCACCTTGCTATTCGTATAGGTGATGTGACAAGGGGTTTGGTTTTCAAGTGGCGGTGTATCGGTGTAAGAAAATTTACCAGGTTCTTCATCGCCGGGTTGCGTTTCCATGACAGACCAGTCCAGGCTCCTGCCATCCACTCTCGGTGGTGTGCCCGTCTTCATCCTACCTGACTCAAAACCTAGCTCTACCAGCTGCTCCGTAATGCCCGTCGCAGCCCTTTCTCCTGCTCGTCCACCACCGAGCTGTTTCTCGCCTATGTGGATGAGCCCATTGAGAAAAGTACCATTCGTCAGAACAACAGACTTAGCAGGTATTTCCAGCCCTATGCCCGTTCTCACCCCCACACATCTTCCGTCTTTGATCAGGAGTCCTTTGACCATCTCTTGCCAGAAGTCAATATTGGGGTGTGCCTCCAGCAGATTACGCCATTTTCTGGCAAACAGCATCCTATCGCTCTGTGCCCTAGGGCTCCACATGGCGGGCCCTTTGGATTTGTTGAGCATACGGAACTGTATCATCGTATGATCTGTCACGATACCACTATAACCACCCATGGCATCTATTTCTCTCACTATTTGCCCTTTGGCTACACCACCCATGGCGGGATTGCAACTCATCTGGGCGATGGTCTGCATATTCATCGTAGCGAGCATGACCTTGGCACCCACATTGGCTGCAGCTACTGCCGCTTCACTCCCTGCGTGACCTGCGCCTACTACTATGACATCGTATTCTGGAAACATATACCTACAAAGATAAGGGGTTTGGAGTGTATGATTTGGGGTTTTATGATCAAGGAAAAGAACACATTTGTCTTATGACATGACTCTCTTCCTTTATTTGTTATGATTTGATTCAGAACCAGTATTACATTATTCTAAAGAACCATTCAAGGGCCGGGTAATTAAAAAATTTGTCCGATTACAACGATTTTCCAAATATTTATTCAAATAGTTCAGTCATAGATTTAATATATTCCTAAATTCAGTTCTAAATCAATATTAAAAATTATGAAAAAACTTATACTTATTGCTTTTTCACTATTGCTCATGACACCATTATTGATGGGTCAAGCGAAGAAATACGTACTATTTGAGCACTTCACTCAAGCTGGTTGTCCGCCTTGTGTGCCTGCAAATGAATATTTCGAGCCTTTTTTCGCAGAGAATGTGGCTTCTGCCAATCACATATCTTATCACACCTCTTTTCCAGCCCCAGCTCCTGGTGGAGATCCAATGTATGACAGTAACCCAACTGAAATAAGGGCGATGCAGAGTGATTACAGTATTAACTCCGTACCGCGTATGAGAGCTGATGGATCTGACATAGGACAGCCTACTGCTGCCAATCAAGGTATGATAGACAATGCTGGAACCTCACCTATCAGAATAGTGGTCAAAGAAACGGAGGACAACGGAGTGAAATCCGTGAATGTGGAAATACAAAGCGTTGGGGATGTGGATGTGAGCAAAAACTATAGACTAAGAGTTGCTGTCATAGAAGAGCTGATAGAGTACAGTTCTCCACCTGGATCGAATGGAGAAAGAATATTTCCCAATGTATTCAGAGAGTTTCTAGCCAATGGATCTGATGGTGCTGACATCAATCTAGCTGAAACAGGCCAGTCAGTTAGTTTTGATTTTGAATACGATGTTGAAGCGGATTGGCAAGCTGAAGAAATGTATGTCATTGCCTATGTGCAAGACAAAGATGATAACTTCGTATTGAATTCAGGAAGATCAAAGGGTTCTGGTTTTGAATATTCCAATAGTGAGGCCAGCTCAATCAGTAAATTGGAAAATGAAACTATCGAAACATATGCTTCCAGTATTTTCATGACTGCTGAGGAGAAGGTAAGAATCACAGTAGAGCAGGAATCACCAGCAGACTGGGGCTACATCGTGGAGATCAATGGTGCCAATGTAAATTCTGGCGATGAATTAGCTTTACCTGAAGGAGATAATAATGTAGAAATGCAGATAAAAGCTGGCGCAGCTGGAGTAGGTGTTTTTACAATTAATACAGAGAATGTTGCGACAGGCTTGACACAGAGTGTAACTTATACCGTCGTCTCCGATGTAACTGATATGATTGTCGTTACTGACAATGCCCCTAGTAGAGAAATTGCAAACGATGGAAATTTGACCGAGAATTATCTTGAGGGAATTGCTTTAACCGGTAATCAGAATTTTGGTAAAATCGGAAGTTCACTTCTTAGTACTGCTGCTATGGCTGATGCCTTACTGGATGTAGAGCATATCTATTACAGTATCGGTTGGACCTTCCCGCCATTGACTGACGAGATGGTTTTGGCTCTACAAGATTTTCTGGACCGAGGCGGTAACCTTCTAATTGCAGGACAAGATGTGGGATGGGCTATAAATGATGCAGCCTCCGATTTCGGAACAACTATCAATCAGGCATTCTATAGAGATTATCTACAAACCAGATTCTTGGGCGATGGCGATCCTAACCAGACTAGAATAACCTTTAATACGGATGATGCCATCTATGGTTCTATGGGAGAGGTAAGGATTTCTGCAGTTTATGGTGCTAATTTCTTATACCCAGATGCAATTACCCCTAGTGACACAGAAACTGGATCCATTGTCTGGAGATATAACAACAATAGAGCTGGAGCCGTAAGAGTAGAAGATGATAACAGTAAGATTGTCAATCTAGGTGTGGGTCTGGAAATGTTTGCAGATAGAGCGATCGCAGACGAATTCATGAGAGTAACCCATGATTACTTCCATTCACCATCGTCTTCTGTAGATTTTCTGGACATGTACGGAAATGTCAGTATTTCTGCAACGCCTAACCCTGCAACAGACCAACTGAACCTAACTATCAATAACTTGGAAGAGAATGACTTCCAGATAAATGTCTACAATGTGCATGGCCTCTTGATAGAGACTCTCAGCACAAATGGAAAAGCGACGCATGCATTGAATGTAAATGAATATGCTAACGGACTTTACTTCTATCAATTGACTGATGGTAAAATAGGTTCTGTTGCTCAGAAATTCATGAAGCAGTAAGATAAAAACAGGACCAATAGTCCTTGATTAAAATATCAAACCGGTGTCTGATTAAAATCAGGCATCGGTTTTTTTATTTCGAACCTAGGAAAGTAAAAGGCAAGGTGATTTTTTCAATAGAACAAAAATAAAAGATCAAGGCTATCGCAAATAAAATTACTCCATCTTCAAGAACTGTAATCGATGATGACAAAAAATCCATTTTATAGAATTCAGATACCTTAGCTTAGGTATAATACTAAGGAGTAAGATCCTCGACTTCAGGCTGGATCAATTCGATTAATGATTTTGATTCAAAATCAAAGTTTCATTGATTCCCTTATCTTCGCAGCCTAAATCGACGGCAAATTGGAGAAAAAGAAAAGGCACATACTCAAACCCGAGCAGAAAGCGCTTAATATCAATCTCAACAAGAAGATCTATGGCACGTTTGCAGAGATAGGTGCAGGGCAAGAAGTGGCCCGGAATTTCTTTCAGGCAGGCGCGGCAGTCGGCACTATAGCGAAAACGATGTCTGCCTATGACAAGACTTATTCTGACTCCATATATGGTGTGGAAGAGAGCGGCAGATACGTCTGTGAGTCCAGGCTCTACAGGATGCTGGATCACGAATATTCCTTAATGGAGGAACGCCTCACTACAGTGAGGCCTGACTCTTCGTTCTTCGTGTTTGCTGATACCGTAGCAGCTATCAACTATAAGCGAACAATCAAAGGTGGCGGCTGGCTAGGTGTCAGATTTCAGCTCACTGCTAATGGTCCTCCCAATGATCTCATAGTCCATGTCAACCTCAGAGATCAAAGCAATCATCTGCAACAGGAGGCCATAGGATTCCTAGGGGTGAATATGATCTATGCCTGTTACAACTTTACTGGGGATATGGACGAGTTTGTAGCCTCCCTTGCTGATGGTATCTGGAGCAGGGTTCAGATAGATATGCTGAGGCTGGAAGGACCAGACTTTGAACAGTTCGATAATCGCCTATTGGCCTATAGGTTAGTAAAGCACGGCCTTACAGATGTGACGATGTTCGACAAGGAAAAGCGGAGTGTACATGCCTCAGAATTTCTATGGAAAAAAGATCTCATGGTAGTCAGAGGACACTTCAGGCCCCCGACAAAGGTGACGCTGGATGTTTTTGAATCTGGATTCAAACAATTCAAAGCAGAAGCAGACGTTTCGAATGAGAGAGCTACCATCATGGCAGAAATAACCATGAATAATCTCAAAGTCAAAGGTAATATAGACGAGAAAGATTTCCTGGAAAGAGCGGATGCACTCTGTGCCTTGGGCTATAATGTCATCATATCAGACTGCGACAATCATCAGAACCTCGTCAACTATCTATATGATCTCAACATCGGTAAGCTGGGTCTGGTCATCGGTGTCAAAGAACTCTATCTGATCATCGATGACAAATACAACAATAATCAAGATGGAAGATTACTGGTGGCCTTCGGTGAATTATTCAATAAGAACATAACAGTCTACGTCTACCCTGCATACCTCAGAAAGGGTAAAGAACTTGTAACAGCTAAGACTTTAATAGTGCCAGAAGGCATCCACTTTCTATACAAGCATCTCATAGATGCTCGCCAGATCATAGAAATAGAAGGCTATAACAGAGATCAGTTAGATATCATGCCTTGGAACATTCTGGACTCCATAGAAAGAGGCACGGAATGGGAACATTGTGTCCCTGCAGTCGTCGCTGAAGAAATAAAGAAAAAAGGTTTATTCAATTTTGGAAAAAAAACCACCAGTGCCTAAACTTATTTTTTGTTTGCTTCTATCAGTCTTATTCACTGCTTGTGGTCCGCAGCCCAATAATTCAATTCCAATAGTCGCTGTTCATTCACAGCCACTGAAAAAGAAAGTGCCGCCTCTCGACACGATGACTCTGAATTACATCACAGGAAAATTCAATCCTGCCAGCGACCCTGATTTTGTTAAAATAAATCCTACTCTAGCCGACAAACCGGATATGTATATGCGCCACGAAGCCTACGGCGCTTTCCTCAAAATGTACGGCGCTGCAAGATCAGCTGGTATCACTTTACAGATAAGATCGGCTGCTAGAAATTTCGACTATCAGAAAGGCATCTGGGAAAGAAAGTGGACGGGAGAAACCATATTAAGCTCTGGTGAAAATGCCTCTAAGGTCTACCCCAAAGCTGTAGATCGAGCAGAAAAAATATTAAACTATAGTTCCATGCCTGGCACCTCCAGACATCATTGGGGCACCGATATAGATCTGAATAATTTTAATAACAGTTGGTTCGAATCTGGAGAAGGCTTGAAATTATTTGAATGGTTAGAAGCGAATGCACATCTGTACGGATATTGTAGACCCTACACTGCCAAAGACAGCAACAGGCCTGAGGGTTATAACGAAGAAAAATGGCATTGGTCCTATATCCCTCTATCTCAAATACTAACTGACTATGCAGAGGCCCATCTATCCAATAAAATGATTAAAGGGTTCAAGGGTTGTGAAGTGGCAGATACTCTGGATGTGGTAAAACATTATGTGCTCGGCATCAACAAAGGTTGTCGACATTAACTGATTCCAGATTTTTAATAATGAAGATTTTTAATCGACTAAACACAGTAGCGTTTGGTCATCCTCTTGCGCGGTTCGCTTACTTGAAACCACCGCTCCAGCCGCCTATGACGGAATCGTTCGTCATACAGCTATTTTTGGCAATGAAAAAAAGTGGGAGAAAGGTTGAAAAGAATTCCTTTGGTTCTCGTAATTAGAATTAATGTCATAAGGTTCTTTTCCAGTTTAACAGTCCGTAACCGTTACCATAGAGAGATATCATATATTTGCTAACTCATTTTTCATAATTATAAATAGAAAGACAAGATGGCACTCGTAGAATCCAATATGCTACCCCTCGGCACCACAGCTCCCAGCTTTACCCTCCCTGACACAATCAGTGGTCAGAATATTTCCTTTACTGACGTCAAGGGAGAAAAAGGAACCGTTGTCATCTTTTCATGTAATCATTGTCCGTTTGTAGTACATCTTAATCAAGAAATCGTCGCTATTGCCAATGATTATGGCAAACGAGGAATGGGCTTCGTCGTCATCTCCTCCAATGATGTCAAAAATTACCCCGCTGATAGCCCTGATAAAATGAGTATCGTGGCCAAGGTTCTTAAATATCCTTTCCCGTATCTCTATGATGAAACACAAGCCGTCGCCAAAGCCTATGATGCTGCTTGTACCCCTGATTTTTATGTATTCAATGCATCAGATACACTCGTATACCGTGGGCGCCTAGATGGCAGCAGACCTGGCAACGACATCCCTGTCACAGGTGCTGACCTCCGCTCTGCCATAGACGCTGTGATACTGGGCATAGATGAAATCAACCCTCAGATCCCCAGCGCTGGGTGTAATATCAAGTGGATTTCTTAGATGCTAGACTTGAGATGCTAGACTTTAGACTTGCTACTGTTACGGAGTGAATTTCCATTGTATCTACATCAGATAAGATCGTAATCTGTTCCTCTATTGTCTGTTTCATAACAAGACAGTTATTAGGAATTTCTCTACATACAATAAAGAAACCTACACAGCTGCACTTTCTCTACTTCAGAACTCACTCATCAGCTTTAGGTTTGGAATAGAAATCATAACTTGCACACATTATAAATAATTGAGATATGTCCAACGAAGCATTCAAAGTCAAAGGGAACTGCAAACTTTCAGGCAGTATCACCCCACAAGGTGCCAAGAACGAAGCCTTACAGATCATCAGCGCTGTCTTATTGACCAAGGAGAAGGTGACAGTCAGCAACATCCCTGACATCCTCGACGTACAGCGTCTCATCGCCCTGCTCAAAGGGCTAGGCGTCAAAGTAAAGCGCATTAACAAAAACAAATACAGCTTCCAAGCCGCAGATATAGACTTGAAGTATTTTGCCTCCAAAAATTATCTCAACGAAGCCAAAAAGATAAGAGGATCTGTCATGCTGATGGGGCCTTTGCTGACAAGATTTGGGAAAGCTTATCTACCCAAGCCTGGCGGAGACAAGATCGGTCGAAGAAGATTGGATGCGCACTTCCAAGGCTTCATTTCGCTAGGAGCTAAATTTCAATACAAGGAAAAACAAGATGAGTTTTTTCTGGAGGGCAAGAACCTGAAAGGCACCTACCTGCATATGGAAGAAATTTCCGTAACCGGTACAGCCAATGTAGTGATGGCCGCTGTCCTCGCCAAAGGCAAAACCACCATCTATAATGCTGCTTGTGAACCTTACTTACAACAGCTCTGCACCATGCTCAATAAAATGGGTGCTAAGATAGAGGGCATCGGGTCCAACCTGCTCACCATCAAAGGTGTCCGTTCCCTCAAAGGCACAACACATAAAATCTTACCGGATATGATCGAAGTGGGTAGTCTCATAGGGCTGGCCGCCATGACACAATCCTCGATAAGAATTAAAGATGTCCGACTGGATAAGCTCGGAGTGATCCCTACCACCTTTCAGAAGCTAGGCATCAAAATGAAATTTGATGGAGATGACATCGTCGTCCTAAAACAAAAAAATTACGAGATCCAGAACTTCATAGACGGTTCCATCTTGACTGTTTACGATGCGCCTTGGCCAGGATTCACACCAGACTTGTTAAGTATATTTCTAGTCGTGGCGACGCAAGCCAAAGGCAGTGTGCTGGTGCATCAGAAAATGTTTGAGAGTCGCTTGTTCTTTGTGGACAAACTTATAGACATGGGTGCTCAGATAATTCTGTGTGATCCCCATAGAGCCACGGTCATCGGCCTCGATAGAAAAAGCAAACTGAGAGGTATCAGGATGAGTTCGCCGGATATTCGTGCTGGTGTCTCCTTACTCATAGCAGCGCTCTCTGCGGGCAGTGACTCCGTGATAGAAAATATCCAACAGATAGACAGGGGATATGAGCGGATAGATGAAAGGTTGAATGCCTTGGGGGCGGAGATTACTCGAGTGAGGGAGGGAGCTTAAGTTAGCAGTTAATTATTAAGGGTTAAGGGTTAAACATCCAGATCCAATCCTCCATAGTAGGCCGTGTCCACATCCTTTACATACTTGGTATAATAGGTGATCTGTCCTACGTGATAAGATAGGTGCTCTACAACGTGTATGATGGAGCTGAGTCGAGTATGCGGGAAGCCTTGTATGGTGACTTCATCAGATAATTTTTCGTAATCCAATTTCTGCACAACTTCATTCGCCGCACGCAGAGTTTCACTCAGTTTGTTTATCAAATGAGCTTTATCCAAATCATAACCCTCTGCAAATTCCTTACTTCGTTCCCTAGTGTCTTCCTTCCCTCCGACCCCTGAAATAATATACTGTCTGATATTTCCCTCAAGATGTAATACCAAGTTGCCTACACTATTAATATTGCCATTATGCTTGTACCAGATTTCGGCGGGGCTTAGCAGAGTCAGGCATTGCTCCACCCGTGCCAGCGATTCATCGATCACTCTCTGGTGGAATTCTTTCTTTATGATTTCTAGAACTTTGTCAGCCATCTGCAAGAGCTATTATGCCGACTTGGATAGTTATGTCAGGTAGGTCAGATAATAAAGTATAAGCGGCTTCTAGCGTGGCTCCAGTGGTCATCACGTCATCTACGATCATTACAGTCCTTCCTCTCAGCTCCTCTTTGTTTTTAAGATTAAAAGAGTCGAGCACATTAGGGAAGCGATCCTCTCGGTTCTTCTTGGTCTGAGAGACGATTTCCTTGTGTTTGAAAAGTACATTTTGATTGACAGGAATATTGAGAACATTGGATATGCCTCTGGCAAAGCGTTCGCTCTGATTATAACCTCTTATTTGTTGCTTGGCATAGTGCAATGGAATCGGGATCAGATAATCGGGCAACTTGCAACCTGCCTCCTCCATCTTCTTGCCGAACTGCTCACCAAAATGCACTCCTATTTCAGGTCTGTTCTCATACTTGAGGCGATGAAGGGCTTGCTGGATCCGACCGCCCTTAATAAAATTATAGAGCGCTGCCCCCCACTCTAATTCCAATCTCCCCGCTACCCTAAATAACATTTCATTCTCATCCACCCCAAAATGATCCGTAAAACTGATCTGCGAAAGGCAGCTGATGCAAAACTCTTGTTTGTTGACAGGGCTGTTCTCGTTGCAGCCTATGCAGAATTGTGGGTAGACGAAGTCTAGAATATCGTTGTATAGGGATTTTATGTAGTGGAGGGGTTTGATGATTTGTTTGTTCCGTAGCAGCTAGGAAAATAAATTTGTCAGCAAAATACAACCTAATTCAAAATGATTAAAGATACATTCATCAAAATTACACTTTCAAAAGCCTATAGTCATAAGATTTACCATTCTAATGGCTAAAACTTCTACAACAGTATTAAACTCAATGATTCCACCCCAATCAAAAGTTTTGACAAATTACTGTGGGAAATATTTCTAAGCATTTTGTTCTACATTTAGTATTCCAAATTTCTATTCAAATTTGCATATATCCATATACCGATTCAAAATATTCTAATTACTTTAAATGATTATGAAAAATAATTTTGATCTAGAAACTGGAGCAGAAATACAAAGATATTGTCCAAACTGCGGACGAGGACTGTCAGGGAATCAAAAGTTTTGCACTAAATTGGCAACCAAACAAAGTATGGCGACGAAGCGAACTCATTGATTTCAGTCGTGATACGCTCTGCAGGTATGTGGATTGTAGTTGTTATACTACTGATGGTAGTTCTTATGGTTATTGGTTAGGTCGTGAACTGATATGATTAACCTTACATACCATTTGAATGCCCTTTATTTACTTGATTTGTTTTCCTAATTATAATTATATATCAATAGAATTATTATAATAGATATGTTGAGGCAAGATGATACTTTTACCATCAGAAGTCCACAAGCTATTTGTGAAAAACTAAAATAAACTGATATCCCTTATAAATAAAGAGGGACAAGTCAATCAGTAACTCGTCCCCTCCCAAAAACCAACTTAATCTATATTACAATTATTCCAACTCATTTATGGTAAAAAGAGATATTCCAGTAGGGAAAGTCTTTGTCCCTCCTGACCAATACCCACGGGCTTCCAAGGTGCCATCTACATCATACCTTACTACTCTTTGGTCAGCTGGATAAATATAACTTCCCAGATAATTACCTTCTTCATCATGAATCGTAATAGGTTGGGAGGTCCTATTGATGACCACCATCTCATTATAATCTGCATCATCTCCCAATTTGATTGTACCAGGATACCTTTCTAATACTGTATAGTCTGAGAACAAGGATAAAACTTCACTGTCATCTTGGTCTCGGTAGACCGCAATCGTATATTCTCCCTCGTCTACCATCAGCTCTGCTTGCTCATTATCAGGTATGTAGGATGTAGCCGTAGAAGAGCTATTGGAGTTAGTATTGAATTCCTCAATTAGTCTGTCATTTGCTTTGAGCAACACTATACCTGCCGTTTCATTGTTTACAATAAGTTGTCCATACTTACCAATGTAACTATTAAGAAATACAGGAACTCGATAGCTCTCTTCAGTAAAATTACTGCTAAGTATTAATCGGAATTGATTACCGTCTCCATCTGTGGAAATTTCACCTATTTCCTCTATGTGCTCAATGTCATTTGGGTTGGAAAACCAGTACTTAAAATACACCGTGTAGACACCATAAGGAACAGGAATGATCTTATTCTTTGTTCCAGGGTAAATGCTGACAATGGGAGAGGAATTAGGAAAATCCAACACCACATCCACATTGTATATTACTCTTTGTCCAAAAGCATCTTCGTCTTGATAGTCCAACTTTAACGTACCTGTCCTTACCGCTTCGGCTTCCTTTACTGTCCACTCCACTCTATCTTGTACAGAGTAGGAAGAAGGCAAGACCGTGTTCCATATTCTATACACTTTTCCAAGATCAGGACTTTGCATATCGTCTACTTCTGATTTCTTCCATAGTAACAAGGTGATGGGCTTGTCGTCGGAATTCATGGCGACTAGGACCTCACTGTCTCCCGCTACTTTCTTGTGTAAAGTATAACCTGTAATTTCATCTGTATATAGATATAAGGTATCGGTAATTTGATTTTTGATCATCAAGTTGCCCGCTATATCAGAAACACAGACAGGATCAATTCTTCCCTCTTGCTCATCGTCTCTTGTACAAGAGACGATGAGTAGGGATAGTAGTAAAAAGTGTATTATTCTATTATCCATGCTGATACATTTGAGTTTATGGTTGTTTCCTCAGATTCTATAAATGCATCGGTATCCCAATACTTGGCTGTGAAAGTATAATTGCCATAGGGCAGTTCATATTCCTGCGTTTGATTAATATCTATAGTTGAGATGTTTTCAGATGATCCCTCCACCGTTGCAACATTCTCTATCAAAAGCTGATTCCCATAATATATACGGATCGGTCTCACCAGCTTATTGGTCACTCTCAAAAAGCCCCTTTCATCAGCACCAGTACCTCCCTCACTGCTAGTTCCATAATGTGGTATGATCACATCCTTCACTGCATTACTGCTATTCAATATCAAAGTAATAGGCACCTCTACTTCGTTAATCAGTTGCATATCTATAACACCTACATCGGTTCTCGTGGAGATATCATTTGGATTGGAGGTGAAATAGTGGTAGGATAAGGTATAATTATCATAAGGCAGTCCTATGGTAAATTTGTTACCTGGTATCAGTGAACCCAACAAGCCGATGTCAGAGTTCGTCCGCACTTCTACCTGATTATTTGTTCCTCCAGGATAAATTAGCTCCACTGTGGCAACATTACTCCCAGCGTTCCCAAATTCAGACCCCTTGGAAACAATCCAAAGCACCCTGTCTCCATTCTCAAATCTTGGAGACAAGGCAACATTCCATCTCACAAATGGATCTGTATTCTCCACAGAAAAGCTATCCACTTGTACATCCTCATATTCATACATCGCCAGATCCACTATCGGATTCTGAATCTGACCACTGATGTCCACCCCTACTAAAAACTCTTCCGTAGAATTAGGAATAATTTTCAAGGGCTGCTCCGAAGAAGTCCTGAACAGAACCAATCTTCTACCAGAATAATTCCTGATTATGAGATTGCCATCGTCATCTTGCTTGGAATCCAATCCTGTCAATATTTCCGGGACATTGCCGGTGTTTTCATCATCCTTGCTACAACTTGCCAAGGTGATTAAGGCTAAAAACACAAGTAAATTTCTAAGTATCATTATTCTAAATTTATTGGTTTATGAATTAGTTAAATAAGTTCTTGATTGATAACACCACACCCAAGCCACCGCCTAATATCAAGCCTGAATGACCAAATAGCACCAAGCCCGCTAGACCAAAAAATGCTATTCTGAATAAACTCCCTATTGCGACCTTTAATACTTTCAGTACAAGTATGAGTGCTAGGAAGAGAATTATCCAAATGATTTTCTCATCCAGGTTTTGGCTTAACAGGTCAATGATTTGTTCCATATTGCTTTTTGTGATTTATAATGAGTGATTCGTCTTAAGATCTATGTTCCTTGAGAATACGTATCCCGTTATTTCCTCCACCTCGTCGATGTATCTGATCTTCATCCAGTAGCCAAGTTTGTTATTTATATAACTTGGTGTAGGGTCCACTTCCAATACTTGAAAGGTCGACTTATCATCCAAGTGCCCTATGGGCTGATCCTTGGCCAAAGCCTTGTCAGAGACCAATGGGTTCTCCCTCACGTTCAGGCCTGAAGTATTGATGCTACCATAGCAGGGCAAAATCCCTAAGTCCTTGAGAATCAAAGTCTGATCTACCCCACTGATCAATGAGGCAACCGGCTGTTCATTACATGAAGGCAGAAAAGAATAACATTGCCTCTTCTTGGTAACATAAGTTGGTTTGAATATAGTATCGATTCTAGTGGCTGTGAGCTGAGAAATATCGAAAAACTCGACTCCTACCTTACCCTTGTGCTCAGAAAATTTGATCTTTGGTTTAGCACTTAGTGGGCAAAGTTGTTCCGAAAACAATTCTATCTGCTGCGCATATCGTCTTCTAGTTCTAGGACCTAGCTTCTTTGAATCCTTATCAGCACTTATGCCACCATATTGTAAAGTATTCGCATAGCTGGCACATTTGAAGTTTATAGGAACGTCCGAGTTATTGGTAACATAGAAATTCACTTCAAGGTAATAGGACCATAGATCACAGGCCCACGTAATCGAAGTGCTTGCTTCCACGATATCGTCTTCGTCATAATCACCGATAACCTCCGTTGTTATACTTTCTACTTCATTGACCTCTATGTCGTTGTGATACACTAGCTCGTAATCATTCACCTCTATGAGATAGTTAGGTAAAACGCTTCGGTGCAGCTGGTAGCCGCAGCCTGAGACAAGCAAGAAGAGTAGTAGGCACACAGGCCCCCTTTTTATACGACTGGATCTGTACATAAGTTAGTTTGGTTTAGTCTTGAGTCAGGAGCCATTATGGCTTGACTTTAATGGAACTTAGAAGGAGGGGTGTGAGACTGTACCATATAGACTGAAAAACAAGAGTAAAAGTTTCAATAAAAAACAGAAATGGGGAATTGTGAATTATCAGAAAAGCTTCTTTTAACGGGTTTTGACGACAAAAATGACAGCTGCATCGATGATTAGGAGACATACATCTATGATTGGAATTGTTATCTTTTCTTAAATATTTTTTGTACTTATGAAAGTGGACTCTTAAGTGTATGTGCTAAATAATCAGTGGAGCACTAAAGAAGTCATCAATATTCCTCCTAGACCTAAGGATATTTTCTAAAGTGTTTATCTCCTGGATAGATACTTATACTTGACACGTGTTGGTTTTCTTTTAATTTAATTCTCTATTATGCTTTTAGAGGGTGCGATGATGACTCTCGCACTTTTTGATCTCAGTCTCTTCTTTGTGAGACAGCTCTGATACAATCAAATCTCCAAGCTGGTCGAAGACCTAGCTGGATGTCTCAGTCTCTTCTTGGCGAGACAGCTCTGATACAAATGGATGTTTATGCGATGGTAAGAGCAGAGAAGTCTCAGTCTCTTCTTGGCGAGACAGCTCTGATACCAAATCGATAGAAAAAAGCAGAGGAGATTCATATGTCTCAGTCTCTTCTTGGCGAGACAGCTCTGATACATATGCTTTGGTTAGCTATACACATACTGACAAGTCTCAGTCTCTTCTTGGCGAGACAGCTCTGATACTGGCAGTAATAATGGTCGCTACAAAGCGCCATATGTCTCAGTCTCTTCTTGGCGAGACAGCTCTGATACTCCCTTCTTTTTATAATCGGTGGTTTCAATTTTTGTCTCAGTCTCTTCTTGGCGAGACAGCTCTGATACAAGTCAGAACTTACGAAAGAGAAGAAAGCTAAAGGTCTCAGTCTCTTCTTGGCGAGACAGCTCTGATACACAATATTAGGAAAAGGACCATTCAAAGAGGTACTGTCTCAGTCTCTTCTTGGCGAGACAGCTCTGATACGGGCACTAAATTTAAGCTTATGTACACTAGAGAAGTCTCAGTCTCTTCTTGGCGAGACAGCTCTGATACAGACAGAATCTATGATCAATTGGCAATGAATCGGTCTCAGTCTCTTCTTGGCGAGACAGCTCTGATACCTTCAGTTGGTAAACAGTCATGAAGGTGATGAAAGTCTCAGTCTCTTCTTGGCGAGACAGCTCTGATACGGGTCTTAATTTGAAATTTATTATGGTTCTATGTTGATTGGTATGGGTAGTTAAATTTCAATTTTCCAGCAATTAGGTAGATCATATTGATAAAATTCTG